>Ga0068714_10000339_pt1 | contig 97048 bp, 92 predicted proteins | sample MTBNYHSulfiMetaG_FD_62988 | JGI IMG/M metagenome (GOLD analysis project Ga0068714, IMG submission 62988) | Enrichment culture microbial communities from rom New York Harbor, USA that are MTBE-degrading - MTBE-NYH (New York Harbor Sulfidogenic)... | ecosystem: Environmental > Aquatic > Marine >...
TGAACACGCTGTAAAAGTCCCGATTTTCGACAGTTCCCTGAGGGCATGATCGAAGGCCCAAAGGAAAAGTGCATCTCCTGCAAGCAATGCCAGCGATTCCCCGAATACCACGTGATTTGTGGGCTTACCCCTTCTCAATGAATCGTTATCCATTGGGGGAAGATCATCATGGATCAGAGAGGCTGTGTGTACCATTTCACATGCAATAGCCATGGGCATAAGATCCTGAAAGGAAGCCCCGCAGGCTTCCCCGGTCAGGAGACAGAGGACAGGCCTTACCCTCTTACCTCCGGCTTTCAGAGAGTAGGTCATGGATTCCCAGAGCCGTTGTGGTATGCCTTCAGGGCAGCTGTTGCAAAGGTCACCTATGCTTTTATCCACAAGATGGCTTAATTTGTTGATCTTTTCTTCTGCCTGTTTGAGGTCAAATGACATATCATTCATCCTGGTCATCCTTCCCCTCTGACAGGGGATCCCAGTCACTTCCTTCAAGATCATTCTCATCGCTGGATAGGAGTTTTACCCTTTGATGGGCCTCCTCCAGAAATTTACGGCAGGAATTCACAAGGGTCACTCCCCTCTCAAACAGTTCAATTGATTCTTCCAGGGATATCTGGCCTGAATCGAGCCTGACGATTATTTCCTGAAGATCATTCATTTCATCGGAGAAAGACATTGACTTCCACCTCTGTTAAAAGTATTCGGACATTTTTACCGGTCAATGATACAACTAAAAAACCTCTTCTTGCGCCTTTTTGTTGAACCGTGGTACAATGTTCGCCGTTTGCTTGAGACAGAGCACGACAGGAGGGGTAAAAATGGCAAACGTTTGCGAATCCTGCGGAAGAGGAAGGGTGACGGGAAATAGTGTCAGCCATTCCAACCGCCACACCAGGAGAACCTGGGGTATTAACCTCCAGAGCGTAAAGGTCGACCTTGGCTGTAACGAGTCCCGGAGGATGAAGATCTGCACCAAATGCCTCCGTTCGGGTAGAGTGAAAAGGGCTGTTTGATTCAGCCCTTTTCACTGCTTTCAGAACTGTTTTCCGTGAAAAATGTAGACTCCCAGCCAGCCTGACCGCACTTCAACTGAGAAAGACCCGGACACCCCTTCCGCACCTGCAACAATATTGCTTACTGCGTAAGGTCTATTGAGAAAAAGCTTCCCATTATTTATGGGCCACCTTGTTCCAGTCGTTTTGACCCCGGTGCATTCGGGGGAAAGGGAAAGGGTCGAGATCAGCGTGTTATTCCCCAGACCCGAAAAACAGGCCTTTTCACCACCCCTTACAATGAAAAAAGCCTCGTTGTCGTCCGCCATGCAGCGGACCCTTACGGACCATTCCTCTTCTGCCCAGAGAAGGGAATATACGTTTGCGAACATGTGGTCAAAACGGCCGCCAAAAGATCCTGTCAGGATAGCTTCCTTAATAACCGGTCCCCCGGGATCTGCTTTCATTATCTTCAGGGCAAGCTGAAGGTCTGTGAGGTCTTTTTCAGGGGGGAAGATCAGAGACGGGGTCTTTCTTTCAGCCAGCCATTTTTTCGCGTACCCGGAAGCACTGTCTCCATCCCCGATAAAAAGAGAAGGAAATATGCCTGCAGGAAGGCAGGCATCTATGCCGCGGTCTATTGCCCAGACCTTTTCCCCCCTGCAGAGATCACACAGCCAGGCACGGTCAGGGGCCCTTCCACCAGCGACAAGGACAAGAGAAGGTGCACCGCAACCGGGTTCATATAGGGCCTTCATTTCAGGGAGGGATATCTCTCTGGACAATTCCGCACCTTCAGATCTCGTTCAGGCTTGCTCCCAGGATCTGCCTTGCTTCCTCTTCGTCAACAAGGATATCCCTCGGCCTTGATCCTTCCTGCGGGCCCAGTATACCCACCTGTTCCAGGGTATCTATGAGCCTTGCAGCCCGGGTGAATCCTATCCTCAATTGCCTCTGAAGCCTGCTGGCCGATGCTATGCCGCTCTGGAGGATCATGTTCATTGCCTCTTCAAGAAGGGGGTCGTCAAGATGGATCCTTCCTCCCTCCTGGTCGTCGTCGCCCTGCATATCGATATCAAGGAAAACAGGGTCCCCGAAGAGGGCAGACAGATAGTCCATAAATCGCTGTATTACAGTTTCGTCCATCCATGGGGACTGGATCCTCAATGGCTTGGGAAGCCTGGGAGTGAGGAAAAGCATATCTCCGCTTCCCAAAAGTCTCTCTGCGCCGGAAATATCGATTATCGTCCTCGAGTCCGTTTGCGACGGAAGTGTAAAGGCAACCCTTGCAGGTATGTTGGCTTTTATCAGTCCCGTCACGACGTTGACCGAAGGCCTCTGGGTAGCTATCACAAGGTGGATCCCGGTAGCCCTTGCCATTTGAGCAAGCCTGCAGATATAGTCTTCCACCTCCCTGGGAGATGTGAACATCAGGTCGGCAAGTTCGTCGATCACTATAATGATGTACGGAAGCCTGTCCAAAGGAATAGCCCTTGCATTGAATGCCTTGATATTCCGCACTCTGGCCTGGGCAAACATCTCGTATCTTTTCTCCATCTCCCTGATCGCCCAACCCAGTGCATGGACGGCCTGTCTGGACTCCACAACTGGAGGGACAATATTGTGGGGCAGCTTTTCAAATACCTTCATTTCAACCCTTTTGGGATCAATAAGGAGAAACCTGAGTTCCTCAGGTTTCATCCGGCATGCCAGAGCTGTGATGCAGCAGGACACGAATACGCTTTTTCCTGATCCAGTGGTCCCGGCAACAAGCAGGTGGGGCATTTTTTCAAGCCCTATGGTGAGATGACGGCCATCCACACCGACCCCTACGGGTATGGAAAGGTCACTGTCCGAATCCTGGAAGGAAGGGTGTTCAAGAACTGTCCGGATGTTGACGGGCTTCCTTTCGGGGTTCGGGATCTCGATGCCGATATAGGTCTTGCCGGGTATGGGAGCTTCCACTCTCAGGCTTGGGACCGCCAAAGAAACAGCCAGATCGTTGGCGAGGCTTGAAACCCGGCTGACCTTGATCCCTGGAGCAAGCTGCAGCCTGTACTGGATAACTGTCGGACCGATGACCGTCTCAGCCAGTTCGGCGTTTATGCCGAATTCATCAAGGGTCTCAATTATGCTTTCACCCTGTCTGGCCAAAAGGGACTTGTCAAGATCAAAGGAAAAATCATCGGAGTTGCCGAAAACCTCAAGAGGAACGGGAAACTTCAGGTCCACTTCTGAAGGGCCTGGTCCATAGGGGCTTCATCAGCGAGCTCTTCATCGACGATGGTCTCCGGAATATCTATCTTTCCGGGAATGTCCTTTCTTTTCACTTTGGAGGATGTGCTCCTGATGCGGTTATCTTCCCTTTCAGAAGTTCCCTTCGGCCTGTCCTGATGTTTCGGCAGGAAGGGGGATGCCTCTCTTGGCAGGGGAGAAAGGGCTGATCGAAAGGAGCGCAGTATACCCGAGAAAAAGAGGCCCGTCGCAGCCAGGTTCCTTCTGGTCAGGATCCCGAAAAGAGCCATTGCTGCAACAATTCCTCCGAAGCCGGAAAGAACTGCACCAAGAGGGCCAATATGCCTGTGAAGAGTATTCGCGATCTCTATTCCGAGCTTCCCGGGTTGAAGCAGGTCTGCTCCGTATTCAAAACCGCTCTGGTGGAACAGTCCAAGCATCAATGCGCAACATAGGAACAACACCGTAGTAGCCGCTGCCTGTCTCAGACCGGAGGGAATGGAATAACCCAGAAGCCAGGATATGGAGAGGTAAGCCCCGAAAAGTAAAATAACTACTACTCCCCCTCCAAACAGTTCCAGGAAAAAAGAGTGGATGATCTCTCCGATCTCGCCAGTCCTGAAAAGGAAAAGCGTGGCCACGAGGTAAAGGTCCAGAAGAAGTAAAGCAAACACAGCCAGGATAGCCTTGAGGGAACGGCCCCCCCGGGTTTCATCCCTGGCAACTTGTTTGCCCCTGTTTTCGGTTTCAGGCTTTCTACGGATGACCTTCATCTCTCGTATCGCTTCCCCCTACCACAAGATGCCGTATCCTGATCGTAGGCTGACCATCCGTTACAGGTACCTCCTGACCCGACTTGCCGCATATCCCTGGTTCAAAATGAAGATCCGTTCCAACCGCATCAATGTCCATGAGAACGTCCGGGCCGTTGCCGGTCAATATTGCGTTTTTTACCGGGACGGTTTTAGATCCGCCTTTGATGAGGTAACCCTCCGTAACATGGAAAACGAAATCTCCGGAAGTCGGGTTGACCTCACCTCCGCCCATTTTGATAACAAGAAGTCCCTCTTCCACTTGTGAAATTATCGTTTCAGGATCTTCGTTGCCTTTCATTATAAAGGTATTCGACATCCTTGGTACCGGCGGGAACCTGTAGGATGACCTTCTCCCGTTGCCTGTGAGCGGGAAACCACCCTGTCTGGCCGAATGAATATCAGTGAGAAAAGATCCAAGGATACCTTCCCTGATAAGGATCGTTCTTCTGGAAACTGTGCCTTCACTGTCGAAAGCATAACTGCCGAAAAGTCCCGGAATGCGGGGATCGTCGGCAAGTGTGACAAGGGAGGAAGCGACTTTTTTGCCCATTGAAGACCTGAAGGATGAAAAATCCTTCAGAACGATATCCGCCTCCAGACTGTGTCCGCATGCTTCATGTATCATGGTTCCTCCTGCGGAACCAGCAAGAACGACCGGCATAATGCCTGCCGGACATGGTATCGCATCCGCCAGCAGCATGCTCCTGCGGAATGCTTCCTGCGCGACATTTTCAAGGTCCGTAGAATCAAGGAATTCCTTTTGAGAGAGACGGGATGCCCTTACCTCCCTGCCTGAAAAAAGGGCTCCTCCCTTTTCCACAACAACAGTTGCTGAAAACCTGGTGGAAGCCGTCGACATCCGGCAGACAGGGTTTACACTTCCCGCAATGGCTATCTCCCCGGCACCACTGCTCCATCCGAAGGTAACCTGTCTTACCATTGAAGAAAGCATGCGGGTCTGTCGATCAAGATGGCGTATCCTCTCGAACGGGGTTTCGTCCGGAAGGGTCGGAACAGGAAGCAACGGACGGGTTTCCGTCAGAAGCTTCGGACCGTTGTTTATCCCTGCCCTCCCAAGCCCCTCCTGAAGAGAAAAAGATGCCGCGAAGGGCGTAGCGCCAGTGGAGTGCGTAAAATAGGTCCTGTCCCCCACCACTATCCTGGCGCCAACACCCTCTGTCGTAGAGGAGGATATCTCTTCAAACTTACCGTCGTCGAACAGGCAATGCCTGCTGAAACCTCTCTGGATAAATGCCTCACCGAAAGAGATCCCGGGTATGGCAAATGAATCTCCGATATCGAACAACCTGTCCATATTTACCCAGGACCTCCTCTGTTATTCACCTGTCTGATCCGAACGCTTTCCTTGAACGTCTTACCGCTTCAAGGTGTTCACTGTAGCTTTTGCTGAAAATGTGACTGCCATCCGGCATGGCCACGTAATAGAGAAAAGGCACCTTTTGCGGTTCAAGTGAGGCTTTCCATGAGGATTCCGAAGGTATGCAGATGGGCGCGGGGGGAAGGCCCTGGTAAAGGTACGTATTGTAGGGGGAATCAATTTCAAGATGCCGGTATAGAACCCTGTTCAGAGTAACACCCTGCAGTGCCCAGGCATATACGACAGTTGCATCTATCTGAAGTTTCATCCCTACGTTTGACCTGTTTTCGATAACTCCCGCAACTACTTCCCTTTCCGCATCCTTTCTGGCTTCCTTTTCGACAAGGGATGCAATTATTGCCCTCTCGAAGAGGTTCATCTTCTGGAAAAATTCCTGGTCAAGCCGCCCGCCTATCCGTCTGAGCCACAATTCCGAAGCGCTTTTCACAACTTCCCTCACAGCACCGGGGGAGGGGGTGACGCTGTAGGTCTCGGGCAACAGAAAGGCCAGCCTTGATTTGGTGTCCTCCGGGATAATGAGACGCATCTTTTGAGGAAAGAGTGAATCATCCCCGAGAGCTTCTTCAAAAGAAGAACCCAACCTTGCGGTCAGTTCGTGGTATGTCTCCCCTGGAAGTATCGTCATTCCCGATACCTCAGGTTCGGATACTTCCATCTGTTTTGCGATCTCCCAGGGAGACCCCGGCCTGATCCTGTAAAGGCCAGGCCTTAAAGAGCGATCTATCCCCAATCTGGCGAACCATCTTGATAGTTCATGGGGCCTGTCGGTAAGGCCGGAAGCGGAGAAGACCTCCGCGATCTTCCTTGCACCCAGACCAGGTTCAACAAGTATCTCCCTGGGGTCTCCCCTTCCCATTGTTATCGAATCTGTAAGAATTGATGGGAAAAAATGGACCAGGCCTGCAAAATAGGCTACTGAAAGGCAAAAGAAGATAAGTGAAAGGATCTCTCCTGTAAAAAAGCGCTTTCTGCTCATGGTCTCATGTACCGATCTTTGATCTGACCACCGAAAGAGCCTTCTCCACGCTCTTCTGGATTGAATCCAGGTCTGCATCAATAAGTGCGAGATTCTCTTCAATAAATGTATCGTCATCTATCGACGCCAGGTTGATACGGGCGTTCATGGCCGCTCCCCTGGCGGCGGCCTCGATCAGAAGTGCTGAAACACCTGCATCAGTAATTGCGTTGGGGTTTCCCTTTTCTGCTACCAGAAGAACAATATCTGTCATTTCCCTTGCCTTTTCAAGTACCCTCATCGGTATTCTCGTTGCTTCCCTAAGAGCTTCCTGCATGGCTTCCTTTCTGGAGGTTTTTTCGGATTCGGTCCCCTTTGGGAGGGAAAGCGCTTTCATGAAAAGGTCGAAAGCCTCCGAATCCTTCATCGCAAGAGCCATAAAGACCCCCGAAAGTTTTTCCGCGGAATCGCAGGCACGGATCATATCATCCTGGACTTCCTCGAACTTTGGACGTCCTATGGTCAGGTTGGCCACCATCTGGGCCAGCCTTGATGAAATGGAGGCACATATCGCTGATGCGGAGCCACCTCCCGGGGTTGCGCTTGGCGAACCCAGCCGGTCCAGGAATTCTTCCATGGAGAGCGAAGAGATATCGTTCATGCCAGGATTCTCCCGTCTTTTGATCTCGATACTACGCATTCACCTTTTTTAAAAACATCAAGGATAGGTGGCACGCCACAATTATAAGCCAGAATGGCAGGTGTTTCCCCGTCTAGAATAACGAGATCGGCAAATTTTCCTTTTTCAATGCTTCCGCAATATTTGTCCATTCCAACAGCTTTGGCGGCGTTCAAAGTACAGGCAGCCAGCGCTTCATCTATGGTCATCTCCATATTCATGACTCCCAGTCCAAATACGAAAGGCATTGACTGAGTGTACGATGACCCCGGGTTGCAGTCGGTGGCAAGGGCTACTGTAAGCCCCAGTTCCAGCATCTTCCTGGCTTCGGCGTAGGGTTTGCGGAGACTGTAGGCCGTTGCCGGAAGCAGCACTGCAATAACTCCTGCAAGGGCCATTTTCCCGAGGTTTTCTTCACTTGCTGCCAGAAGGTGTTCTGCGGAAATAGATCCAACCTCGGCGGCCATTCCTGCCCCTCCTGTATCGGTGACCTCGTCTGCATGTACTTTCAAACCCATCCCATGCCGGCCCGCGGCAAGCAGTATTCTTCTGCTCTGTTCCACTGTGAAAACACCCTTTTCACAAAATACATCGCAGAAGGCTGGACTGCACTCCCTTGCAACAGAAGGGATCATTTCCTCAATTACGATATCCACGAACCTGTCGGGGTGTTCCTGATGATCTGAAGGGACTGCGTGGGCACCCATGAAAGTAGGTACGACGTTAAGGGGGGTTTCCCTGCCTATTCTTTCTATGATCCTTAGCATCCTGATCTCGGAATCGGTGTCAAGTCCGTACCCGCTTTTTATCTCGACGGTCGTGGTCCCAAGAGAAAGGGCCGTCATGACGTTTTTTCTCGTCAGCTGGAAGACATCTTCGTCGCTTGCTTCCCTGAAGGATCTTACCGATGACAGTATCCCCCCTCCAGATCTTAATATCTCCAGGTAGGGAACCCCCGAAAGGCGTTTGGCAAATTCAGCCTCCCTGAGAGAAGCAAAGCACATGTGAGTATGGGGATCGACAAAACCGGGGATGATACATCTTTCCCTGCAATCGATCTCCTGATCGACCATCGAGGGGACAATGCCTTCAACTACGTCGATGTCATTGCCTACTCTTTCTATGCAGCCATCCCTGATAAGAATAGAGCCCTTCTCCCATGATGCCGAACGCTGCCTGGAAAAGGGTTTCCCTTTCACAATATCGCATGTATGTGGGGTAAAAATATTGGCGTTCCTGAGCAGTTTAACCGTCATCTTCTTCTCCCGACATTTCAAGCAGTCTGAGTTCAATGATCTGTTGGGGCTGGAGGCCTGCAACCTGGAGGTAGTGGGCAGCGCTGTCGTAGATGGCAGAAGCCGGGACCATACCGTAGATCTCTGTCTCAAGGACCCGCACACCCCATCTTGATGCCTCAATCCTGACCAGTTCCAGAACCCGATAAAGGGGGTTTCTTTCATGATCAACTATATTCACGCTGACCTGCACCACCCCACGGTCCTCAAGGGACAGCCCTATTGCCTTGACGTGTGCCAGGCCTCCTCCGGAAAACCTTATTCTTCTTGCTATCTCCTTTGCTATCTCAAGGTCGGAAGTTCCAAGGTTGACATTGAAGGCCACAAGAAATTTTCTTGCCCCCACTACCGTTGCTCCAGCAGTTGGATGAAGAGCCGGTTCGCCTATATCAGGATGCCTCCGGGGTTCTTTTATAGCCTCTTTCAGGGCTTCGTACTGCCCCTTTCGGATGTTTTCGAGGTTTTTCCTTTCAGGTGTAAGGGCTGCCTCTTCGTAAAAGTAGACCGGGACCCCGAATCCGGAGTTAAGCTGTTTCCCGAATGACCTTGCTGTTTCTACGCATTCCTCCATTGAAAGGCCTTTAACAGGGGTGAAAGGGACCACGTCAAGGGCGCCGATCCTTGGATGGGCCCCCCTGTGAGAGTTCATGTCGATAAGGGAGAACGCTTCGCCCGAGGCTTTTAAAAGGGCTTCAACTATTGCCTCTGGGTCGCCGGCAAGGCTTACCACAAGCCGGTTATGGTCCTCATCAGCCCTGTAGTCGAAGAGATGGCACCCTTTTCGGTCCTGAAATGGTGCAACTATCCTTGCGATCACTTCCTTGCGTCTGCCTTCGCTGAAATTGGGCACACACTCTACGATCCTCATTTCCTGCCTCCCGTCTTTCGGTTGACCGGGTTGTCCGGGTGTTTCACACCGTCATTCCCTGACAAGTGAAAGGAGAAATTCTTCGTCCGCGACGAAAGGAAGTGTAACATGATCATCTGAAGTGCTGTTGTGTTCTATTATGGTCTCGATGGAGTTGGGGTTCCTCGCCCAGGCCCGCCTGGCAACCCCTCCTATTACATCCCAGGATAAAGATCTTTTGATCACTGCATCCACTCTTTCACTTCCGTCAAGCACAAGTCCGAAACCGCCATTGATCGCTTTGCCGATACCTACTCCACCGCCGTTATGGAGGGCTACTAGGCTCATTCCCCTCGCTGCGTTGCCGGCAAAACTCTGCACCGCCATATCGGCCATAACATTGCTTCCATCCTTGATGTTGGCAGTTTCCCTGAAGGGGGAATCGGTCCCACCCGTATCATGATGATCTCTTCCGAGCATGACAGGCCCTATCTCTCCCTTTCGGACCATTTCGTTAAAGCGAAGGGCTATCCGTACACGGCCCTGTGCGTCCTGGTAAAGTATCCTTGCCTGAGTACCCACTACCAGTCGGTTCTTCCCTGCATCTCTCACCCATTTATAGTTGTCCCTGTCCTGGGGGCGCCTGTCAGGGTCGATACATTCCATGGCTGCCCGATCTGTCATTTCAAGATCTTCAGGCCTGCCGCTCAGGCAGACCCACCGGAACGGGCCGTAACCAAAGTCAAACAACTCAGGGCCCATAATATCCTCAACGTAGGATGGAAAAATAAACCCGTCCTTGGTGTCCCTGCCGTTCTTCGCTATTTCCTTCCTCCCTGCATCGAATACGGCCTTCATGAAAGAGTTCCCGTAATCGAAGAAATAGGTCCCTCTGGCAGAAAGTGCCTGAATGAGTTCGAAATGCCTGCCCAGGCTTTCATCAACAAGGCGGCGGAATTTGGTTCTGTCTTTCTTGAGCAGGTCCGTTCTTTCCTCGAAGGAAAGCTGGAAGGGACAGTAACCGCCGTCATACGGGGCATGGCAGGAGGTCTGGTCGGAAAGCATGTCTATCCTGATATCATGATCAACTGCATATTGGAGAAGATCGACAATGTTGCCGTGGTATGCTATTGATATCCCCTGTGCAGAAGAAAGATTGTTATCCGCCAGTCTGAATACCTCTTCAAGGTCGTCGGAAATAATTGAAACCCATCCCTGTTTGTGTCTTGTTTCTATCCTGGATCGATCAACCTCCGCTATCACCCCTGCACATCCGGCGATCTCCGCGGATTTGGGCTGTGCTCCACTCATACCGCCCAGACCCGAGGATACAAAGAGCATTCCTTCCAGTCCCTTGCCTGAGGATTTTCCAAGTTTTCTGCCGGCGTTCAGTATGGTGTTGAAGGTACCGTGGACTATGCCCTGAGGGCCAATGTACATCCATCCTCCGGCGGTCATCTGGCCGTAATTTGCTACCCCCATCTGGGCAGCTATCTCCCAGTCGTCCTGGTTGTCGAACATGCCTATCATCATAGAGTTCGTAATAATTACCCTCGGTGAATCAGGGGAAGAACGGAAAAGCCCCAGGGGATGCCCTGACTCCACTACCAGGGTCAGGTCGCTGGTCAGGGATTCAAGGTATTTCATTATCAGGCGGTACTGCATCCAGTTCTGGCAAACACTTCCCGTCTCGCCATAGGTAACAAGCTCATAGGGGTAAAGAGCAACATCAGGATCAAGGTTGTTGTCGATCATTACCTGGAACGCTTTTCCTTCGAGGCAAAGTCCCTTGTATCTGTCTATCGGTAGTCCTTTCAGGGGAGTGTGGGGCATATACCTGTAGCCGTAAATCCTTCCCCTGGTCCTGAGCTCTTGAAGGAATTCAGGCGCAAGAACGGGATGAAGCTTCTCGGGTATGTAACGCAGGGCATTTTTCAGAGCCGTTAAAGTCTGTCCTTCGTTAAGCCTGTATCCCCTATCGGGGGCCCTCCTCACCCCGGGATCGAAAGGGGGCAGGTCAGGCAGTTCCTCGCCGAGACTGATCTTCATGGCTGAATTGATCCTGCTGTTATCGAACATCTGGATCCTCCTCTCCAGTTCTGAACGATCTGTTTACACCTAATCAAGTGCACCCGCGGAACCTTCAACAGCCCTCAGGTAGCTGCTATCTTCAACCCTTTTCAGGACCTTTTCGATCAAAGGATGAAGATAGCGGTCATTGTCAATGTAAGGTATTTCCTCCCGCAGTTTCTCGTAGGCTGCCCTGGTCCCGACCCCTGGTTCAAGGGGTTTTGAGAAATCAAGGCCCTGAGCTGCCAGAAGAAGTTCGATAGAGATGATCTTTTTTACGTTGTTCAGAATCTCAAGGCCCTTGCGGGAAGAGTACATTCCCATCGATACGTGGTCCTCCTGGTTGGCAGAAGTGGGTATCGAATCGACTGAAGAGGGATGCGCCAGGACCTTGTTCTCCGAAACAAGGGCTGCCGAAACATACTGCGGGATCATGAATCCGCTGTTGATTCCGCTGTTCTCGACAAGGAAAGGCGGAAGACCTGACAGTTTCCCGTCGACCAGTCGAGCCGTCCTTCTTTCGGATATGCTTCCTATCTCTGCCATAGCTATACCAAAAAAATCCATCGCAAGAGCTACCGGTTGACCGTGAAAATTGCCTCCGCTGATAGCCTCGCCTTCTGCAGGGAAGATAAGGGGATTGTCAGTTACAGAGTTGATCTCTACCTGGACCACGTTCTTTACATACTGGACCCCATCCCTGCTGGCTCCATGTACCTGGGGGATGCATCGCAGCGAATAAGCGTCCTGTACCCTGTCGTTGCCGTGTTTTTCGATTATCCTGCTGTTCTTCGTAAGCTGCCGGATATTTTTTGCCACCTTGATCTGTCCCTGGTGAGGCCTCAATTCATGGGTCCTGTGATCAAATGCAAAGGGAACGCCATGGAGAGCCTCAAGGGACATGGCTGCTACGATATCAGCCATTTTGAGGAGAGACATGGCCTCCCAAACGGCCAAAGCTGCGACACCGGTCATGGCTGCGGTGCCGTTGTTCAGTGCCAGTCCTTCCTTTGGTCCAAGAGTGACCGGTTCCAGCCCTTCAGACCTGAGTGCTTCAGACGCCTGCACCCTTTTCCCCTTGTAGAAAACTTCTCCAAGACCCAACAGGGCAATGGCAAGGTGCGACAGGGGGCAAAGATCGCCACTTGCTCCAACTGAGCCTTTGCAGGGAATTACAGGGTGTATCCCTATATTCAGGAAATCGACAAGACGGGAGAGTGTTTCCATGCTTATTCCGGAGAAACCCCTGATCAGGGAGTTTATACGGAGCAGCATAATGGCTCTGACAATATCCTCGGGGAAGGCCTCCCCTACTCCGCATGCATGGCTGGTCAGAAGGTTCTCCTGCAGTTTTTCGCTCTTTTCAGGGGGGATAACCTGGCTGGCAAGGTCCCCAAAACCTGTAGTGATCCCGTAGATGATCTTTCCCTGGTCAACCCAGGAGCGTACCATCCGTGACCCTCTTTCCACGAAGGAAACAGCAGACCTTTCCAGGGCAACTTTTTTTCTTTCCCGGGCAACTTCTGCTACATCCTCCAGCGTCAGCGAGTGACCGTTCAGTTCAAGAATCGAGGATCCCATAATATCGCCCCCCAGAGAAAGTCTCTTGATCCTTCTGTCCCTGTTAAAGATTATACGTAAAATCACCTCATGACAATACCCTGCGGGGTTTTGCACCGGGAACATGCGCCTTCATGGTCCAGTCGGGTACTGACTTTGTAGTACCTGTCCCTTTCGATAACCGTCTCGCCGCAATTGGGGCATTTCGTATTGTTGGTGCCTGGAAGATTACCGGAGTATACATACCTGAGGTTTTTCGATGCAGCGGTCATCCTTTGCTCTATATCCTCCTGAGGCGTTGGTGGCATTTGCCATTCGAAGGCCGGGAAATATCTGGAGATATGAAGCGGTATCGTGGGAGATATTGAAGATATCCAGGCAGACATCTTTTCGAACTCTTCCATTGAATCATTGATGCCAGGCACGACCAGGTGAGTTATCTCCAAATGAACACCCTGCCTGTAGGTTCTTTCTATATTTTTCAGGACTGGCTCCATGGCCCCCCCCATTTTTCTGTAGGAAATTTCCGAAAAAGATTTGAGGTCGATGTTCATGGCATCCGTCAAGGGAAGGAGTTGGTCCAGGGGTTCTTCCGAAATAAAGCCGTTTGTCACCAGAACGACGGAAATGCCGGATCTTTTCAACAGTTCAGAGGTTTCGAGAACGAACTCGAACCAGACGGTGGGCTCGTTGTATGTAAAAGCAACGGAAGATATATTTTCGCCCCTGGCGAAATTTAAGACCTGATCTTTCGTTATTGAAGCAAGATGTGAAAGATCCGAGCTACGCGAAAGATGCGCGTTCTGGCAGAAGGGGCAGAACATGTTGCAGCCGGCAGTTCCCAGAGAAAGGATCATGCTCCCCGGCTTCCAGTGGTAAAGCGGTTTTTTTTCAACGGGATCAATGGCAAGGCAGGCTCTTCCGTAGTTTGCTGAAAAAAGCCTCCCCCCGAGGTTGTACCTTACGCCGCAGGCCCCAGAGGAATTCTCATGTATCAGGCAGTAATGTGGACACAAAAGGCATTTCACGGAACTATCCTTGAGGGTTTCCCAGTAAAAAGCCTCTTTTGGGGTACCGCTCATCCCCAATGGAATGGGGTTCATTCCTTGTACCGCGAAACCCTGAATTTCCAGAGTTTCATCCCTTCACAGTTGTTGATGCCGGCTTTTCTCATGGCGATGGAGACCTGTTCTTCCGGAGTGTCTATCCCCTTCAGATCGGGGAGCAGGACCCCTCTTTGATGTCCCTTCTCAACGATCACGCCGAAAATGCGAGGATTCAGGTCCAATAGTCCGGCGACAGGGACGGGATCTTCAAGAACATCTACAGATATGAGACATTCCCTGGTCTCGCCAGGTTCCAATGGGGGGAAACGGGGATCTGATCCTGCAGATGCTTCAGAATTGTGAATTATCTCGTCCCTGAGCCTGGGATACACAGGGTAAATGGTCCCGATACACCCTCTGAGTTCTCCGGATCCCTTTTTAATAGAAACGAAACAGGCTCCAGGTTGGTCAAGCGATGGCAAGTCAGAGAAAAGTGAAGGATCTATCCTGAGAGCAGGATCTTCCTTTCGTGCTGTCAATTCAACGCTCATTCTGGCCAGAATGACATAAGGGTGAGAACTGCCTTCTTTTTCAGCCTTGTTCATTGGGGCAGATACCTCCTTCGAACCAGACAGCAGAACAATAGCCCACACCGAAAGGAGCCTCGTATGAAAGAAGTTCAACTCCGGCACCAAGGGAAAGGCCCAAAAGGGCCAGTACCGACCTGAGACCGCATTCTCCGGCGTTGTAGATCGTATCCGGATCCAGATCGAAGATGGGGGCAGGGGACGATGAGATCAGTGCCTGCTGGATAGCATCGTCAAGGATCTTGCCATCTGGATGGTAACCTGAAGGTGCATCTCTGGAAAGCCTGTGGGACAGGTCACCGCTGGCAAGAAGCCCCCAATTGATCTTTGTTCCGTATTCTCGCAGGTGTTTGCCCAACTGGTATGCCTGGGTAAACGATATTGTTACAGGGTTGGCAATTACAAACGGCGGGGTCGACCCTAAAGCAAGTTTCAAAAAATGAAGGGGGACTACAGCCCCATAATCAAGAACATATGTCTCGGGCCGGAAATGCTCTACAGGGAAAAGGTTTGCAATATGCCTTGAAAGCGCCGCTCCCTCTTCGGCAGGTCCCCCGTTTGATTTGACTGAGACCGACCGGGCACCAAATTGCCCAAGATCTCCGGAAAAAGACCCAGACTGTATAAGGCTGAATGTTCTTTCAGTTGAAGTATGCGGGTCCAGAACTAACAACATGTCGGGAGCGGCCTCGGTGAGCCTTTTGCGGACAGATAAAAAAGCGTTGAGGGTTTTTCCCGGTCCCGAGCCTGATCTTCCGGCAACTTCTGGTACCAGTATTGGGGCATGAGGCAAAAGTATCCCCTGGGTCCACATACCGATCCCCCCAACAATTCTTTAATAGCTGTTTTTCATGTATTATGACACTGTGAATGAGACCTTTACAAGACAATATCATCAGGATAACACAAGAGAGAATTCGGTCGGCTTTTCACAATCGGGCTTGTCCCTGCGCATTTTGGAGGCTCAATTGCATGGATCAGGAGTAACAGGCAAAAACAAGTCGCAAATTCTTGACTTGATAACCGAGATCGAAAACATGGTGGAGTTTAGGGTGGTTTTACCTTCGGGAGCCGACCCGGTTCAGCTCCGCAAGGACAAAAATGTATCCTGGGCCGTTGCGAATGTTCTTTCTCTTCCGCTTTCCCAGGCGGCCAGAATACTTCTGATATCATCGCTTCTCGGAAGCAACGGTGAAGACCTTACCTGCCGGTTCAACGAGTTGGCTTCGCTCTCGGGGCTTTCCGAAAGGACAGCTTATCGGGCACTCAAGGAGATAAAACAATCAGGTATCTTCGATATTCGAGCGACCCCCGGAAGCGGAGTCAGAATATCCGCAAAATGGCTCTGGGATGAACCGGGCGATCGTGCCAGAGAGATCCTTCAGAATCGCCCGGCGGGAAAAGGGGCTGAAAGGTTTTCATCATAGTATCAGCATGGCGTCACCGAAAGAGAAAAACCTGTAATTGTGTCTGATAGCCTCACGATAAGCCTCCATTACCAGTTCAAGACCGGCGAAAGCCGAGACGAGCATCAAAAGGGTGCTGCGGGGAAGGTGAAAGTTGGTGATCATGGCATCTACGGCTTTGAAACTGTAACCGGGGTAGAAGAAGGCGTCCGTGGTGAACTGTCCCGGCCGCAATTTCCCTTTCTGGTCCATCCTGCTCTCGAGAGCCCTGACAACAGTAGTTCCCACTGCTACCAACCTGCCTCCCCGCCTTCTTGTATCCGAGAACAGACCTGCAGTTTCATCGGGGATGAAACAATCTTCGGCGTGCATCCTGTGTTCCCTTATGTCTTCAGTTCTTACCGGGCTGAAGGTGCCTAAACCTACATTGAGGGTAATTCTGCCCGTTTTAACTCCTTTTCTGGATATTTCGGAAAGCAGTGATGGCGTAAAATGCAGCCCGGCGGTCGGGGCCGCCACAGAGCCGTTATTACAGGCATAAACCGTCTGGTACCTCTCCGGATCCAGTGACGGGTTGGTGATATATGGTGGAAGTGGTGTATCTCCATATATGGCCGTGTATGCTGGTACATCAAAGTCGCGGGGAAAGGCGCATATTCTTGATCCCGAACCGGTACTTTCCATGACCCGAAGGGTTATATCCCCGTCAAGGATGATCTCCTGACCGGGCTTAACCCTTTTTCCAGGGCGCAACAGCACTTCCCATTTCCCTTCCTCTTTGCCTGCAATGGGCTTCAGCAGAAATACTTCGATACGGGAAGTTCCTTGTGACTTTCTTCCGAAAAGGCGTGCTTTGATCACACGGGTGTCGTTAATGATCAGGGCATCGGTTCCCTGGAAATAAAATGGAAGATCACGGAAAACGCTGTGGGAGATCATTCCCGAGGATCTGTCAATTACTAGGAGTCTTGACGAGTCTCTTGGCTCTACGGGTGTCTGCGCTATCAGGTCTTCCGGCAGGTGATAATCGTAACTTTTAAGGTCGAAAAAGGACGTTTTCCTGAAACGGCTTCCCTGGGCGACAAAACCTTCCCTTTCCTTCATTTCAATAGGAAACCCTGTCTATTGAGGTGCCGGGGAAATAGTGCTGAAGTATTCTTTTGTGATCCCATCCGGCTTCCGCAAGGCTTTTGGCGCCCCATTGAGAAAGTCCGACACCATGTCCCCAACCCTTTCCGATGAACGTGACAGTCTCTCCTGAAACCATTGATCCTGAAAGCTGGATATTCAGCTCCTCTTCTGAACCGCTCTGCCTTTCCATGGCTTTCCGAAGGTAAAAACCCCTTTTTTCAGGCCGGACAAGCATGTCCATCAGTTCCTCCGTTTTGAATACGCCTTTTTGTGTAAGACTAAGAAGGAGCTGCTCGTCCTTGCCGCTCAATGGTATGTTCTCTTCGCCACTGTAAGCGGAGGCAGCCGGATCTGAACGGGAAAGGTAAGTGGGAGCAGCAGGCTGAGATCCTCCGATCGTAAAATAGGTTGACCTGATCCTGTCGCTTCCCATGATCATCCTGAACTGACTTGCCCTGATCGAAGTTCTTCCGGATGATCCCTGCAAAGTGAGGTCCACTGCTCTTCCCGCACTATCCGTGGAGGCCACCTGTAGACCCGAAAGCTTGCCGACGTTGATGCCTTTGGAGGAAAGAGCCCTCTGGATATCAGACATCCTGAGAGTTACCTGCCATTTTGAATAAGGTGATTCATAATTTACCGGTTCCGGCTTGCCCTGAAGATAGGGGATGCTGGATCCCCACACTGCCGAAACGTTTGCTGTATGTCCCCCGCTATCCGAGTGGTAGAAGGTGGCAGCGTAAGCGCCATTGTAGTTCAGTACCATCCCCCTTGTGGATTCTATAGCCTTTGTCAGGGTCGGGTCCTCGGCGTTAACACCCCTGTAGACCTGGCAGTGGTTCAGGGCACATAGGTCGAACCCGCTGCTTCCGTGCCTGTTTTTGTTCCGTAAAGCGTAAGTTCTGGCAATAATTGCCTGGGCTTTCAGTGATTCCATCGGCCATGCCGGGTTAACCTCCATTTTAAGGACACCCTTGAGGTAGTCCTCCACTCCGAGAACGTTGACCACGTTGAAACCCCTGCCTTCCGGGACAAGCCGGAAGTAACCCCGGTAAGGACGGTTGTTCCATCTGAGCATTGAACTGCTCCTGACCGTAACGGGCAGATTGAGGGTAGAAGAACCGGCCTTTATTGCTCCGGACCCGGAAAGGACGACCTGCACAGATGATTTGAAGGTCGCTTTTGCCCCGGATGTGCTGGTAATGGTGATCTGGGCGTTACCAGCGGAAAAGGATGCCCTGTCGTCCCCCGTTGATATGCCTATGGAGAGAGTGGCTGCCGAAAAGGCGGGAACTGCTGAACCCGAAAGGAAAAGGATCGAAAAGGAAAGAATAATGAACTTTGAAAGAGATGCTGGAAGTCTGCACATGTCAGTTCTCCTGAATTAGGATGATTTGCTATCAGTCCGTTAAACCGTTATCTTCAACGCCTAGTGACAAGTATCCCTGGTCCTGGATCCTGTCCACGGGGTAATCCCTTCCCAGGCATGAATAACCGTTAGCTGTGGCTCTTCGTCCTCTTGGTGTTCTCTCAATGAACCCCTTCTGGATAAGGAAAGGCTCATAGATATCTTCTATCGTTTGTGCTTCCTCGTTAAGGGCAGCTGAAAGGGTCGAAAGGCCTACAGGCCCCCCGCCAAAAAGGTCGATCAGTGCCCTGAGGTACCGTCTGTCCCTCTCATCCATCCCTTCCTCATCGACGCCAAGCATTTCAAGGGCGTTTCGGGCCAGTTGTACGTCTATACCTGGAGCACCGCCAACCTCTGCAACGTCCCTGACCCTTCGAAGAAGCCTTAAAGCGACACGCGGAGTGCCCCTGGAACTTCTTGCTATAACAAGTGCGGCTTCGTTTGAGATATCCACGGTAAGAAGCCGTGAACCCCTTTTGATGATCATGGAGATCTCTTCAGGCGAATACAGTTCCAGCTGCTCAACTATTCCAAAACGGGCCCGAAGGGGTGATGTTAGAAGACCCAGACGGGTTGTAGCGCCGATAAGTGTGAACGGAGGCAACTGGAGACGGATATTTCGTGCAAGGGGTCCCTTTCCTACGATAATGTCAAGGGAGAAATCCTCCATGCCGGGGTAAAGGACCTCTTCCACAGCAGGGGAAAGCCTGTGTATCTCGTCTATGAAAAGTACATCATTGGGCTGAAGGTTGGAAAGGATAGATGCAAGATCTCCGGCCCGTTCCATGGCCGGTCCGGAAGATACCCTTAGTTGCCCGTCCATTTCGTTGGCAATTATCCCTGCAAGGGTGGTCTTTCCAAGGCCAGGGGGCCCGTAGAAAAGGCAATGATCCAGTGTTTCACCCCTCTTGCGGGCTGCCTGTATATATATCTCAAGTTTTCCCTTGAGTTCCTTCTGACCGATGAACTCATCCAGGCGCAAGGGTCTGAAACCTGAAATTTCCTCTTCATTCTCCGGTTCTTTTATATCCGTCTCGATCCTTTCCGGGAAGTCCTTCAAAAGAACACCTCAGTTCTTTTTCATTTCGGTCAACGCGTCACGTAAAAGTTGTTCCGGACTCTCAGGCTCCTTTCTTGCCAGTATTCTGGCAAGGGCGGTTCTTGATTCACTCCTGGAAAAACCCAGGGATTCCAGGGCGTCGTAAACGAACTGAACAGTATCTCCTACCTCCGGGGATACCATGGAGGCCAGTGTTTTCAAACCTGAACGATCTATCTGCTGTTTCAGCTCAAAGCAAAGTCTTTCGGCTGTCTTTTTTCCTACTCCGGGCACCTGGCACAGAACAAGACTGCTTCCAGAAGCGATAGAGTTGATGATATCGCTGAAATCCAGCACCCTGAGGATCGAAATGGCAAGCCTGGACCCAACCCCCCTGACCTTGAGAAGCATCTGGAAAAGGGTCCTTTCCTCTTCGTCATTGAATCCAAAGAGTGAAGGTCCCGCTTCGCTTACCTGCAGCGAAGTCAGGATCTTCAGGCTGCATCCCGGTTCAGCTTCTCGAAGTACCTTTTTGGAACATAGGACAAAGAAGCCTATTCCCCCCACATCAAGCGCAATGCCTTCATCATTGGATAAGGAAACGGATCCCTCAAGGCTGTAAAGCATGATCAACCACCGTTCCGGGTGCGCATTTCCAGATCGAAAAGCGCAAGTCCTGTAATAGCCGATCCAAGGGCATCGGCGGCATCATCCTGATATGGGAACTCCTCCATGTTCAGGATCCTGAAGATCATTCTCTGGACCTGTTGTTTTTCCGCTCTTCCGTGACCGCACACGGCCATCTTCACCTCTGCGGGCTTGGGCTGGATAACGGGGATCCCTTTTCTGGCAGCAAGAAAGAGAACAGCCCCCCTGACCTGGTAAACATTCTCTGCTGTTGTTGTGTTCCGACCGAAAAACAGCCTTTCGATCGAAATCAAGTCGGGGGAAGCTTCCTGAATAAGGGGTTCCAGTTTTTCGCAAACCTGGAGGATCCTGTATTGTACAAGCGAAGACGGCAATGTGGTAATGCATCCAAAAACTCCAGGCTTTAAAACTGCTCCTTCCTGAATCACTACCCCGTAACCAAGCCTTCCTATTCCGGGGTCGATCCCGAAGCAGACCCTCCTCATGTTTTCAACCGGCTATCTCTTCCATGATCTCATCCGGAATATCAAAGTTGGCATAAACATTCTGTACGTCGTCGTGATCCTCGAGGGCTTCAAGAAAGCGGAGCAATTTTTCGGCCTCGGCCTTCCCCTTGATTTCAACTGTTGTTTTCGGAAGCTTCTCAATTTCAGTGCTTTCAACTACGTAACCGGCCTCCGTGAGAGCATCCCTGACCTGGGACATGACCGCCGGATCGCATGATATGGAGTAGCCGGAACCATCGTTCACGAGGTCTTCCGCACCGGCTTCAAGACATGCCATCAGAAGCAGTTCTTCGTCCAGGTCCTTTCCTGAAACCCTTATCACGCCCTTTCTCTGGAATATCCAGGATACACACCCGGACTCCCCGAGGGAACCGCCGGAACGGCTGAAAAGAAGGCGCATCTCTGAGGCAGTGCGGTTCTTGTTGTCCGTCAGGACATCCACAAGAACTGCAACTCCACCTGAACCGTAACCTTCATAGTTGATCTCGTCATAGGTGACGCCTTCCATGCCCCCTGCGCCTTTCTTGATGGCCTTTTCAATGGTGTCTACCGGTACGTTGGCTGCTCGCGCCCTTTCAACGGCCGATTTCAGCCTTATATTCATTGAAGGGTCCGGACCGCCCTCCTTTGAAGCTACCATCACAGCACGTATATATTTCTGAAATTCTTTTCCCCTTTTTGCGTCCTGCGCGGATTTCCTGTGCTTGATATTTGCCCATTTTGAATGGCCCGACATCTATTCTTCACTCCTGTTTTAGGCATTATCCGGTTCGATCAGGCATATCGGAGGTGATGACCTCTTGTGATCAGAACGCTCGAATGCTCTTTTGATGATATTGATGGACTTTTCGTCCGATTTCCCAGTTGCTATGAACCTGTCAAGCTCCTGGTAACTGATCCCCATTTCCCCTTCGTCAGTCTGACCCGGCCAAAGACCCGCGGAAGGAGGTTTTTTGATTATGCCGGGAGGGACACCGAGTTCCTTTGCCACGAGGTTTACTTCCCCCTTCAGCAGATCTCCCAGGGGCAGAATATCCACGCCCGAGTCACCATGCTTTGTGAAATAACCCATGGTCAATTCGGCTCTGTTCCCGGTGCCGCAGACAATAAAGCCCTTCTTCTGTCCTATACAGTAAAGGGTGGCCATTCTGAGTCTGGGCTTTATATTGGAGAGGTGGAGCCCGCTCCCGGAAGATATCTCTACTGGAAGGGCGTCAAGGAGAGAATCGTAAGTGGCGGAAAGGTCAACTGTTATCCAGGGGAGGTCAAAGGCTTCCACCACTTTCATGGCGTCTTCGAGATCCTCTTCCCGGCTGTGACATGGCATCATAACGGCAAGCATGCTCTTGCCGCAAACCCTTTTGAGGAGGGCTGCCACAACGGCCGAATCGACTCCGCCGCTCAATCCTACGATCCCCCCTGTTCGTCCAGATTCATGTATCTTCTGTTCGATCCATACGGAAATCTTTCTGACAAGGAGATCAGGTTCACGGTAGAAATTCATAAGGGCCACGCTCCATCTATGTCGTTAATAGGTTTGCGTAAAACTTATTCTAGCACAGCCTGGTTCAGGACTTTTTGTCAAATGAGGTCACAGGGGAGTAAAGAAGGGGATTTCGGCCCCCGGTGAAAGGGAATTGTTTCCGGATCTTCCTTAACTTCAGAATATCGATCTCAACGCTTGAAATTTCTTCCGGAGTGATCTGGCATTCCGACACAAGGGCACCGTCAGGCCCAAAAACGACTGATGAGCCTCCGTAAATTTCGCCTCCTCCTTCACCGCACCTGTTGCATCCTACGACAAATAGCTGGTTTTCTATGGCCCGTGCCTTCAGGAGAGTGGTCCAGTGATCCAGCCTTGGCAATGGCCATTGGGCGGGCACCATGATTATCTCGGCTCCCGCAAGGGCCAATGACCTGATGTATTCGGGGAACCGTATGTCGTAACATATTGCCAGGCCTGTTGTTACACCGAACGCCTCGAACAGAAGCGGTTTTTGCCCGGCCAGGAAATGATCCGGTTCGTCAAGAAGCGGAAAGAGGTGACATTTATCGTAATGCCCTATGACCGTCCCGGCATCGTTAACAACAAAACATCTATTTGCAAGTTCCCCATTGTCCCCTGTCCAGGGAACACTCCCCCCAACGAGGATCATGCCCTTCGCAGAAGACATTTCACTGAGCATATCTATGGCTGCGGGACTTGACCGCGAGTGCTCCTGCATGCCTTCATAATCGTATGAACAGGTCCAGAGTTCAGGGAGGATGACCATTGACGGTCCATCGGGAAGCGAGACGATCTTGTCTCTCATCCTTGCAATGTTCTCTTCGGGGTTGCCCCACATAACATCAAACTGGATAATATGGATATTGAGTTTTTTCACAGTTACTCCCCCTTATCCATTATATTACGGGAGGTCTTGTATTGGACAAGCTGACAAGGTTCAGCATTTCTCTGCCTGCGTCACTTCTCGAAGATTTCGACGGTTCCCTGGAAGCCCGGGGTTACAGGACAAGGTCCGACGCCATGAGACAGTTGATCCGCCGTTTTATTACCGAATCGTTCTGGGAGGAAGGGGATAAAAGCATTTTCGGGACCGTTACCCTTACCTACGATCACCATTCTCACGATTCGGCAAAGGAGATCACTGCTCTCCAGCATGAATTCGGTGACCTTATTGTCTGCACGACCCACATCCATGCCGACTATCAACACTGTTTCGAAAGCGTTGTCTTCAGGGGCAAGGCATCCAGGGTAAGGGAGTTCATCAAAGAGATCAGCGGCCTGAAAGACGTCCAAAGTTCAGACCCGGCCGTATCTTTTATCCCCTGAATTAGAAAAAGAACCTGGCCTTCAGGAATGACGGCAACTGCCGTCGGTCAGATTCCTCACCCGGAAGGCGCGCATTTACCCTTTTTTCTTCTTGGTTCTCCTCTTTTGAGGATAAGTGTACGGCTTCTGCATTCCGGGCATCTGATATCATCATCACTTGTAAATATCTCGAATTCCTTGCCGCAGGAAGCACATCGATAGACCGTTTTTTTTGACATAAGTATCACTTCCAGAAAAAAATTGCGGCCCTGGGCAAAAAGCGGGACCGCATCGGGTTCTTTGGATCAGATATTGCCTGCCGTAGATACCATTACAGCTTTGATCGTGTGAAGCCTGTTCTCCGATTCTTCAAACACCTTAGAGTTAGATGATTCGAAGACATCCTCGGTAACCTCGTTGCCTTTGACAGCAGGAAGACAATGGAGGAAAATGCATTCCGGCTTCCCGGTTGCTTCCATAAGCTTGCTGTTCACCTGGTAAGGTTTAAGCAGGGCAACCCTTTCCGCCAGTTTGTCCTCTTCCCCCATGGAAGCCCACACATCGGTATAGATCGCGTCGGCACCTTTCACTGCTTTTACTGGATCCTCGAAAAATTCGATCGTAGCTCCTGTCTCAAGGGCCATTGCCTGGCATTCTTCCACAAGGCCCTTTTCCGGGAAAAGGTCTCCTGGTGCGGCGATCCTGAAGTGAATGCCCATTTTTGCCGAGCCTATCATCAGCGAATTTGCCATGTTGTTCCTGCCGTCACCTACATATACGAACTTCAGCCCCTTGAGTTTGCCGAAATTTTCCTTGAGAGTCAGAAAATCGGCAAGGATCTGGGTGGGGTGGTACATATCGGTTAGACCGTTCCATACCGGCACTCCGGAATAGAGAGCAAGTTCTTCGACTACTGACTGTTTGAAGCCGCGGTACTGTATACCATCGAACATCCTGCCCAGGACCCTTGCGGTATCTTTGACCGATTCCTTATGCCCAAGCTGGATATCGTTCTTGCCCAGATATTCCGGGTGCCCGCCTTCATCGATACAGGCTACAGTAAAGGCACATCTTGTCCTGGTTGAAGGTTTCTCGAATATCAGGGCAATGCTTTTGCCAGCCAGGCACTCCCCCCTTATTCCGGAACGTTTTTTTTCCTTGAGTGATAGCGAAAGGTCAAGAAGGTACTGGATCTCCCTTGTAGAAAAATCCTTGAGTGTGAGGAAACTTCTTCCTTTGAGATTGATCGGCATTCTGAATTCCTCCTGTAAATGATTGAAATAACTGCTGACTAGTCCCGCATCATTGGCATACTCATGCATCTGGGGCCGCCTCGACCCCTTCCGAGCTCTGCCCCCTTGATCTCAAATACCTTGATGCCGTTCTCCTGAAGGACCCTGTTGGAAATTACATTACGCCTGTATGTTACAACCACGCCGGGTGCGATAGCCAGTGTGTTGGTTCCGTCGTTCCACTGGTCCCTTGCGGCCGCTATCGGATCTCCCCCGCCGGTTTCGATGAAACGGACCGTTTCCAGGTCGAGTACCTTTTTCAGACAATTCCCCAGATTTTGATGCTCTCTCACGGAGGTTATCTCACCTTCCGGTGAGTATTCCAGTTCCCAGAGGCGTAAATGATCCTTGACCTCCGGGTAGATAGTGAAAGCGTCATGGTCCACCATAGTAAAGACGGTGTCAAGGTGCATTGCAGCGCGGGTTTTCGGGATGTCAACTGCAAGCACCGTTTTTATACCGGCTTTTTCAGCAAGCCTCTTCCCCACTATCTGCAAGGTCCCGGCGGCCGTTCTCTGACTTATTCCTATCGCGACAACGCTTTCAGAAAGGATCAGAATGTCGCCACCCTCGATGTTATAGGGATATGTGTCTCTTGGATGGTCACCGAAAAGGAACTCAATTCCTTTGAAATATGGGTGATTTTTGAAAATGTACCTCGAATAAAGGGGTTCCTTTCTCCTGGCTTCAAAATTCATCACGCTTATTATGACGCCGTTCTTGAGGAACGTGAAAGGATCACGCAGAAAATAAAGGTTGGGAAGCGGTCTTATCAGGAAGTCCCTGTCTCCCATGGCCCTTAGAACAAGACTATTACACGGGGGAAGCATCTCCATGGCTTCAGATTTTGTCAGTCCCGTGATCAATATATCGGCAAGATCGCTGGGATTTTCGTCCATAAGAACAGATTTGAGAGCTGTTGCAAGTGGTATGTCTATTGCCTCCAGGGCAAGGGCTTCATCCAGGAGAGGGTCACGTACCTCTCCTTCCCTCAGTACATGTGCCAGGCAGTTCCGAAAATAGACTACCTCTATACCGTTGTCCCTGAGCAGGTCGGCAAAAGCGTCGTGCTCCTTCTGGGCTTCTTCGACCCAGAGTATATCGTCAAAAAGGAGTTCATCCTTGTTGTCTATTGTGAGTCTTTCCAGCTCCTTGCCCGGTCGGTGAAGCATCACCCTTTTCAGTTTGCCGACCTCAGAGGATATACTGAAAGAGTTGTCGTCGTTAGCCATATTAACCCCTCCTTTTACATTGTAATTTGCACCGTGGAAAGTATAATCCATAGCGCAAAAATAAGGAAAAAGGCGATTATGCTCTGAAACGCCGGCCTACCCCCGGGAAATGATCACTGGTTCTGTCTGAAGGACCGGCATTTTTCTGTTCGACCAGGTATGGGGAATATGACCCCGATGTATCTCGATAGTTGTAGTGCGAGAAGACCCCAGGTAGGAAGAAAGATGATCAAAAGCCTTCCATGGGTCTGCGTTGCATCCGCATGTAAAGAGATCAATTGCAGCATAACCGAATTCGGGCCAGGTATGGATGGTAAGGTGAGATTCCGAAATGACCAGGACGCCGCTTACCCCATGAGGTTCGAACTTACGGAAAGCAGACTCTACAACAGTCGCGCCCGCTGCTTCGGCAGCTTCCTTCATAGCACACTCCAGATCCTTGATGTTGTCCAATGCCGAAGGGTCGCAATCATAGGCCTCGACAAGAATATGCCTCCCCAGGGCTCCACTTTCTTTCAACGACAGGCACCTCCCCACATGATCAGGCACTCCCTTGCTATCTTTGCTGCCAAAACCGAGGTGATATTATTTACATCGTTAGGCGGACTTACCTCAACGATGTCAAAACCGATCAGGTCAAGGTCCTTCATAAGGGGAAGGGCCTTGAATAACTCTCTGGAACTCAGACCGCACGGTTCAGGGGTTCCAGTACCGGGTGCCTCTCCCGGGTCAATAGCGTCAATATCGATCGACAGGTAAACAGGCCTGGTGCCTATTTCCCCTGCTGCCCTTTCAAGAGGACCGGTCAGATCGAAGGGATAAAAAGATGTGTTTTCCATGCCCCATCTGTATTCATCCCTCGTGCCGGAACGGATCCCGAACTGGTAAAGGAGGGAGGGAGAAGACAGGCATTCCTCGGCGACCCTGCGCATTACCGTTGCATGGTTTTCTTTCATTCCGTGATAGGAATCACGAAGGTCGGCATGGGCATCGATGTGTATCACCACAAGTTCGGGGAATATGGTACTTGCCGCCCTTATTACAGGAAGGCTTGCAAGATGTTCTCCCCCAAGGGACGCAATACGAAAACCTTTCCTGAAAAAACCGGCAGATACAGAACCTATCACCTTCAGGGATTTTTCCAGATCACCCGGAACCAGCACAAGGTCACCGATATCGAAGAAGGGAACATCGTCCAGGTCTTGCTCCTGGAGGAAGCTGAATGTCTCCAGGCCCCTGGATTCGTCTCTTATGATACCCGGGGCAGAAGATGTGCCGTGAAGACGTGTCACGGTCATATCCAGCGGAAGCCCCTGAAGGATCCATTTGACCCCCTTGATCGAATGGCGGCTCGACAGGAATCTATTCACTTTGCCGGTTACCGATCCCGGACCAACTCTTCTACGAAAGCAGGAAGAACAAAGGCAGCCTTGTGCATAGCCCCGGAATAATACCGGGTTCCTGCCGGGATATCGCTTCTGATGATCTCCGGGTCATGTTTTCTGGATCCCAACGCGTAGGTCCACATGCCTGTGGGGTAGGTCGGCATTGAACTCCAGTAGGTCCGGACTATAGGAAATACCCTTTTCATTTCCGCAACTGCACCTGTCAGTATGTCAGGGTCAGAAAAAGGGGACTCGGTCTGAGCCACCAGAAAACCTTCATCGTTAAGTGATCTGCAAACATCGCGGTAAAATGGCTCCCTGAAAAGGCCCTCTGCAAAATCGACCGGATCGGTACTATCCACAATAACTACGTCAAATTCCCCGCTCTTCCCCCTTATATATTCCAGGGCGTCCATTGTCAGGACCTGGACAACTGGATGGTCAAGACCGCAGCAAAGGGTCGGGAAGAATTCCCTGGAGGCGTTGATAACCTCCTGGTCGATATCGACAAGGACAACTTCACGTACAGATGTATGTTTTGCAGCCTCCCTTGCTGTTCCTCCGTCTCCACCACCAACAATAAGGACCTTCCGTGGATCGGGATGTGCGGACAGGGCAACATGAGTAAGCATTTCGTGATATGTGAATTCGTCCCTTTCAGTGACCTGGATAGCCCCGTCAAGAGCCATCAGGCGACCATACTGTTCCGTATCGGCAACGACCAGATGCTGGTATGGAGTTTGAATGTTAACAAGAACCTTTGTTATCCTTAAACCCAGCCGCATGTCCGGGGTCTGGTATTCAGTGAACCATATATCGCTCTTTCTTTTTTCCATCGGCTACTCCTATGACTATCTGATGGGGAAAAACAGAGGACAACCTGCGAAGACCGTCCCGCATTCCCCGATCACGTGATCGATAGCCTTGACCTTTACTTCCCTGAGCGCGAGAGACCTCATTTCAAAGGCCTCCCGGACCATCTCCTCTACCTTCATGGCTGCTTCAGAACCGCTGCAGAAACCCGAGAATTCAAAGATCATACCGAAAGAATCCGGATCTTCGGGTATTCCGACCCCGATGGAGGCAGATATGGTCTCTCCGGGAACATCGCTCGTAATGGACCCGTAGGCTATCGGAAGCAAGGAACCAAAGGGCATTTTCAAAGACGGTTGAAATGAGCAACGCGGCGGAAGCACGCTGCTTACCCTCAGAAGGTTCATATTACCTACTCCGGCGTCAAGAAGGGCTGAATCAAAAGCGGTCAGTTTCTTTTTTCCCTCACCCCGCCCTACGACAAGGGTAAAAAATTCAGGCACTGGCAACATGTTCAGGCAAACCTCCTATAAGATCGTATTCCCCGAAAAAGCGCATTTCATTATATCGTCAGAAGGGGGGGTGTCAATTGCAGAAATTCACCTTAACAACCCGCCTTCTCTGCAAAGGGAGAGAAATGTTTCCGAAAGGTCTTCCAGGCGACACACGCCCCTGCTTTCCCCCCGGGAAAACAGCATGATACCTGCGGGCGTGCCTGCAACACCAATATCGGCGCCCGCGGCTTCTCTTGGTCCGTTTACCTCGCATCCCATAACGGCAACAGTGGTTTCCGGCGAAAGTTCCTTCAAAAGAGGTTCGATCAATTCGACAAGAAAGGCAACATCTACTCTTCTTCTGCCGCATGCGGGGCAGGATATCAGTTCAGGTTCAAAACGCCTTATCCCTAAAGCCTGCAGTATCCTTTTCCCTGCCTTTACCTCATCAGTGGCCCTGCCTGTAAGGCTTACCCTGATGGTATCCCCGATCCCGGCCCCGAGAAGGGTACCCAGCGCAACAGAGCTTTTGATGATCCCCCGCTCTGTCGGTCCGGCCTCTGTAAGACCGGCGTGTATGGGGTATTGGAATTTTGAGGCAAGAAATGTGTTGGCTTTCAGGGTTACCTGCGGTGACGAGGACTTTGCTGAAATAATTATCCTGTCTACGCCGTTATCCTGAAGTGCAAAGACCTGTTCACTGACAGTATCAGAGAGGGCTTTGGCGATATCCCTCCCGGCTCTTTCAACCTGAGAACTTGAAAGGGAACCGGCGTTTGCGCCTATCCTCACTAGAACTTCTCTTTCCACAACAAGATCGCTCAATTCCTTCAGTTTTTTTCGGCCACCCATATTCCCGGGGTTTATCCTGATGGATCTGCATCCTGCATCAATTGCCCCGATGGCAAGGCGGTGGTCAAAATGGATATCGGCCATTATTTCAACTGTAGAAAGGGATATCAGCCTTGAGAGGTTTTTGGCCGATCCAGGATCGGGGAAAGCGACCCTGACAAGTTCACATCCTTCTCTTTCGAGCCCGGTCAGTTCCGTCATGCAGGCTTTAATGTCCGCCAGAGGGGTTCTGAGCATGCTCTCGACCCTGACCGGGAAATTGCCGCCTATCCCGAGCGCACCGATATATACGCTTTTTTTGCTCAACTGGAACACCCCCATGAGAGCATTATCGGTTCGGGGATATGGACCCGATCAGTTTCACCAGGTCCTTCCAGGTGACAAAGATCAGCAAAAGGATCAGCAGCACGAACCCTGCCAGATGGACCATGCTTTCCCATTTTTGCGGCAGTTTTCTCCCGGTGAGGATCTCACCCGAAATTATCAGTATCCGCCCCCCGTCAAGAGCCGGGAACGGGAGCAAGTTAAGTATCCCAAGGTGGAGATTGATCATGGAAAGGAATGCAAGAAAGGTCCAGAATCCCTGCCTGGCGGCCTGGCCGGCCATGGAGGCTATGCCTACGGGCCCTGTAACATCCACCTGACCCCGGCCTGAGGCCCATTCCCAAATCCCTTTAACTATCTCGATGCTGAAATTAATGATATAGCTGAAAGACCCCGTAATGGCCCTGACAGGTGGGTATTTGGCCATGGATGGCCTTATCCCGAGCAGAGGGACATTGTATTCCGGGTCAAGAGGAATATCGATCTCAATGATATGCATTACACCATTCCTGTCGAACCTTAGAATGACCGGACCATCTTTGGCTTTCTCCCGTATTTTCCCGGAAAGCTGGTTCCAATTGTCCACACTTTCACCGGAAACTTCGCGGATTACGTCCCCCTCCCTCAATCCTGCGATCTCGGCGGGATATCCCTGCATCAGTTCTCCTATCCTTGTGCTTTCCAGATCCAGGACACCGTGTCCCCAGAGCAGGATCGCAGTAAAAACGACCGCAAGGAAAATATTGGATGCCGATCCCCCCGCCAGGATCATCAGTCTCTTCCAGGCAGGTTTTTCCTGAAATGACATTCCCGGATTGGCTTCCTCGTCAATCTGTTCTTCACCCATTCCGGCAAGGCGGACAAAACCCCCTATAGGGATAAGTCTTATTGACCAGAGCGTGTCCCCATGCTTTCTGGTGAACAGGGTAGGTCCCATCCCGAAAGCAAACTCGTGGACCTGCACTCCCGAAAACCTGGCTGAAACAAAGTGTCCGAATTCATGAGATATTACACAAATTGCGATCACTAATAAAAAGGCAACAGCGCTGATTCCCATCTTTTCACCCTTTCCGGGTCAGTCGGACCTGCGGATAACCGAACCCAAAGAAGCCCGCCTGGCAAATTCAACCAGTGACAATGATTCCTCCCATGAGGCGGGAGCACCTCCGTCGTAAGAGGATAAAACTTCTTCGATCCTCTCGGGGATTTCAGTGAAGCCAATAGCATTCTTCATGAAAAGCTCCACCGCACCTTCATCAGCCCCGACAAGAAGGGCCGGGTAAGGCCCACCAAGCCTTGAGGCTTCTTTTGCGAGGGACAGGCAGGGGAATCTTTTCTCGTCCGGTTCACGGAATTCCAGGGAAAGCCCACCCAGATAAGGAGGTGCAAGCTCAAGGGACCTGTTCTCGATCCTTTCAGGAAAACCCAGTGCGGAAAGAACGGCCAGGCGCATATCGGGACGTGAAAAAAGCATCTTTACAGAGCCGTCAATGAATTCGACAAAACCATGTACCAATGCCTGGGGATGGATCAAAGCATGGATCTTTTCATTGGGAAGGGAGAAAAGATGTCTGGCCTCGATCATCTCGATCCCCTTGTTCATAAGAGTTGCGCTGTCAATGGAGATCTTCATGCCCATAGGCCATACCGGGTGGCAGCGGGCGCTTTTAAAGGAAACCGTCTTTAGTTCTTCCGCGGGAGTATCAAGAAAGGGCCCACCTGATGCAGTCAGGTAAACATTGTTGACAGAATTGCTCTTTTCACCCCGAAGGCACTGCCATACAGCATTGTGCTCGCTGTCCAGCGGAATAATCCGGTCACCTGCAAGGGGCATTATCCATTCACCCGCTGCGACAATGATCTCCTTGTTGGCAAGGTAGACCCTTTTGCCTGTCTGCAGGGCCCGGACCAGAACCGGAAGGGTTTCAGTCCCGGAGGAAGCAAAGACGATCTCTTCGCATCTGGGGTCATCAACCAGCGAAAGAAGCCCGTTAATTCCGCCATGGCAGGAAAAACGTCCTTCGCTTTCAATTTTGAGCCTTTCAGATGCGGCAGCATCAAAAAGGGCAAGAAATTCAGTGTTGAAGTATCTCCCGAGAGAAAGGATCTTTTCCACATTCCTGTTCCCGGCCAAAGCCCAAACCCTGAAGACATCACTTTGGCGCGAACAGACATCCAGGACTGCTCCCCCGACACTTCCGCTGGCACCGATAACTGCAATATTCCTCTTCTTCACCATAAAACCCCGAAAACAACAAAAACCAGCACTGAATTGACCAGAATGCTGTCGAAACGATCCAGCATTCCACCATGTCCAGGAATAAGATCCCCGGAATCCTTGATGCCAGCCTCCCTTTTGAGAAGTGACTCGGCAAGATCCCCTAACTGGCCGAAGGTACCGCAAAAAAGAGCAATGATCATAATGGGAAGAGGCGCCACACCCCAATAGTAGGCAAGGGCCCCTCCGCAAAGAAGACTGCCTGCAAGCCCCCCGATAAATCCTTCCAGGGTCTTATGGGGGCTGACGGAGGGGCAGAGAAGCATGCTCCCCCATCTGGACCCGACCAGATATGCGACAACATCACAGGCCCATGTACACGAAAAAAGGGTTATCAGCAGGTATGTTCCCCAGGTATGATCTCTGAGTACAACCATGAAGGACCATGGCAGCACGATGTAAAGAATTCCCGCAGCAGTACCGCCTGAACTTGTGATACCGTGGCTCTCGCCAAGTACATGCTTTCTGGCAACCTCAACAAAAAGCACAAGCACCGGAGAGGCAGCCAGAAGCGGCAGGAGCACTGCAGGATCGTTTGAATAGACAGCAGCGAAAAGTGACGATATCCCCGCTCCAAAACCTACGATCCTTGATACATGTCCCTTTTTGCTTATCATCCGGTAAAATTCAGCAAGGGAAGCCATGCAGATGAAAAAACAGAGCGCGAACCAGTAGGGATTGCCCAGATATATCCCGCCAAGAACGGCCAATCCAAGTGCTATGCCGCTTGCGGACCTCGTCACAAGGTTGTTGCCGGATGAGCTAGACGGAACCATATCTTCTCTCCCTTTTTGAGTAGTTTTCAAGGGCTTTCCTGAACTCTCCCCCATCAAAATCGGGCCACAGTGTATCGGTAAAATAGAACTCACTATAGGCCGATCCCCACAAGAGGAAATTGCTGATTCTCATCTCACCGCTGGTCCTGATCACAAGGTCAGGATCGGGAACCCAGGGAAGGTAGAGACTGGAAGATATCATCTTTTCATCGACAGGGCCCTCGAGGCCTTGAGAGATCATTCTGTTGACGGCGTCAACGATCTCCTGTCTGCCGCCGTAATTCAAACAGATTACGACAGTTAAAGTATCCCCTGTCGCAGTAGCTTCCTCGAACAGGGAAATCTCTTCTTTCAGATCCGCAGGCAATTGTCCGATCCTTCCAGAGAAGACCATGCGGATGCGATTCTTCCTGAGCTCTTCAAGTTTGGACCTCAGGTAGAGCTTCAAAAGCCCAATAAGCCCATCTACCTCATTTTTAGGGCGTTTCCAGTTTTCCGTTGAAAAGGCGAAAAGGGAAAGGAACGGGATCCCCGATTCTCCTGCGGCACGGATAACCTTCTCCACTGCCCTGGCTCCCTCCTGGTGTCCGGCAAGTCTTGGCAGCCTCCTTTTTCGAGCCCAACGGCCGTTGCCATCCATGATAATTGCTACATGATCAGGTTTGCTTTCAGTATCCCTGACCTGTTTTGCCATCTGCTTCATCTGCTTTCCAACCACCTGTCACGGACCTCCTGGATATCTATCCATGTGAGTTCCCTGGGGCTACCTTTCTTTTTGGACTGGTTCCTGAGGAGAAAACTCGGATGAAACATGGGCATGACTTTTATTCCCTTCCAGTCGAACCACTTGCCCCTTATCCTGGAGATGCTTTCGTTTGTCTTGAGGATCCACTTGGTCGGAGTTGCCCCCAGGCAGACAATGACAGAAGGATTTATAAGGGCTATCTGGGATCTTAAAAAGTCCTCACAGGCCAGCATCTCCTCAATGGAGGGAACACGGTTCCCGGGGGGTCTGCATTTTACAACATTGGTTATGTAAATATCTTTTCTGTCGATCCCGGCCGCCTCGAATATCCTGGTCAGCAGTTGGCCCGCTTTACCTACAAAAGGAATTCCCTGCTCGTCCTCTTCGGCCCCGGGTGCTTCACCGACGAATACAAGCCTGGTGTTCATGGCCCCGTCCCCGAATACAACTCTTGTTCTACCCTGGCAGAGAGGGCATTTCCTGCATGTTTCCACTGCGCCCAGAAGTTTTTCCCAGGCCTGGTGTTTCTTTTCCGGAATACCTTTCGTCAGGTTTGCGTGATCCATGGGTTTTCCTCCAGCCTTATTGTGAAAGATCTACTTCGACAAAGGATATATCGATCCGGTGGACATCCAGCCCCGTGATCCCTTCTATCGCATGGTACATCCTTTGCCTGAGGCGATCTCCAAGTTCCAGCATATTCCTCTGACCGTTTCTGTATTTGAGTTCCATTTGGATCGCCACTCCACCATTTGAGGGTCTGGTCTGGGCTGAGATAACAGATGAGACCTGTGAAGTTCTTTCGGCAATAAAACGGACCATCTGGGTAACAGCTTCCGGATCTATGCTGACCTCACCGAAGAACTTGAAAGGTGGTCTTACTATTGTCTTTTCGCCCTCCATGCTGTCGGAGTTATCGAAAAGGACCTTAAGCCTCCCCACAAGTTTTCCGGCAAAGTGTTTCCTTACCTGGATATGCGAAACGGGAATTACGTGCTGTCCCTTGAAGGATCTCTCTCTTTTTGCCCTTGAGATCTCCTCAGGAGAGGAGACATCCTCGATCATGATGACCCTTTCGGGGAGAGGGAGACCCAGATTGGAGAGGATCCTTGAAACCATCCCTTCCGATGTTGCAACAAGCATCACGGAGCATGGCTGTGACGCAAAAAGGTGCCCGGCTACGGACCTCCTGTGATCGTCATATTCAAAAAGGGCCCTTCTAATGGCCTTTACCTGATTCTTCTCTGTTTTTGCACTTTTACCCCGTACGATCTGGCCCTTTCTTATCAAAAGACCGTCATCAATGATAAAGTCGACTCCAAGTTGCAGGGCAACAAGCTGCGCTCTCTGGCTCTTTCCCGTTCCAGCAGACCCGACAAATGCATAGACTTTTACTGAATCAAGAAGGAAGTCTTTGCTGTTCTCAGGCAAAATGGACCAACACCTTTTTAAGCGAAGAAAGGAAAACCTCGTTCTCCTCAGGCAGTCCTACCGTCACCCTCAGAAAACCATCGAGGCCAAGATCACTGCCCCTTCTTACAATGACCCCTTCCTTAAGAAGCCGCTCGTAGATCTCTCCGCTTTTTGGGTGTTTGATAAGCAAGAAATTTGTTCTGGTCAGCCCCGTCGCAACACCCATTTCAGAAAGAGCCTTTTGTACCCTTGTTCTTTCGGCTACCGTCTTAAGCCTTATGTCCTTGATGTATTCAGTTTCAAGCAGTGCTGCGTGGGCAGCATACTGACCTACCCGGCTAACCTCAAATACCGGGTGGAGCTTGTCGTATGCATCAACGATCGTTTTGGGGGCAATAGCATAACCGACCCTTAGTGCAGCCAGGCCGTAGATCTTGGAGAAAGTCCTTGTAATGACTATCCTTCCAATATTCCTGAAAAGATCTATGCCGGCAAGGTAGTTCGAGTCATCGACATATTCAGCGTAAGCCTCGTCAACTATAAGAAGCACCTGTCTGCTGTCCAGTTCATTGGCAAGGGCGATCATCCTGTCTCTTTCCATGATCCTGCCCAAGGGGTTGCAGGGGTTGGAAATGATAACGGCCTTTGTCTTTGCCGTGCATGAGCCTGTTATATCTCCGATATCCCAACTTTCCCCGTCACATGCAGGGACTTCAACGAACCTGGCCGCGGAAGCAATGGCCGCCGACCGGTATAGGGGATACGAAGGGACAGGACAGACGATCTCATCTCCAGGCTCGATTATCGAATGGAAAAGAGAATGCAGAATTCCCTCAGTACCTGCTCCAATTATGACCTCACCAGTCGACACGCCCCACTTTTGTGCCAGTAGTCTCCTCAGCCTGTTGGATTGCGGGTCCGGATACCGGTTTACGTTCTCCAGGCTTGCCTGTATCGCCTTCTTTACGGAGTCAGGTAGAGGCCATGGATTTTCGTTGGAACTCAGCCGGACCACTTTCTCAAGACCCAGTTCTCTCTGAAGTTCACTTACGGGTTTACCGTATCGGTATTTTTCTACTCCCGAAAGGTCATTCCTGATAATGTTCCTGAGCCAAGCCAATTCGCATACCCCATCTCGTGTTTATGATCACCACTTATGATCCCCGTTCTCCTCGGAAACAACAATATTGACCTGTCCCCCGAGCGAACGGATCTTTTCGTCCATTCCCTCGTAACCTCTCCAGATATGGCCAAGGCCGAAAACAGAAGTCTCATCAGGCGAAGAAAGCCCTGCGATCACAAGTGCGGCACCAGCTCTCAGGTCTGTAGCCCTTACGTCGGCACCGTTGAGTTCTCTAACTCCTGTCACAACAGCAGTATTCCCCTGGAGTTCGATATTTGCCCCCATTCTCTTCAATTCACTGACATGAAGGAAACGCGATTCAAAAACGCTCTCCTGGATTATGCTTGTCCCCTCGGTAGTTGCCATCAACGCCGTGAACTGGGGTTGGACATCCGTAGGGAAACCCGGATATGGAAGGGTCTTGAGAGAAACGCTTTTCATTGCAGAACTCTGGAATGCCCTGACTCTGTCTTCTCCCGCTTCTATACCAACACCTGCTTCCTCAAGCTTTGCGATTATGGCGTCAAGATGTTCGGGGATAACCTTTTTCACTGTAACGTCGCCCCGGGTTGCCGCTCCCGCGATGAGGTATGTGCTAGCCTCGATCCGGTCAGGTATTATCTCGATCTCGGCTGCGTCAAGGTCTCCTCTGCCGAGGACATGGAGGGTACCGGTCCCGGCCCCACCGATGGAGCACCCCATCAGTTCAAGTGTTTCTATCAGGTTTCTGATCTCGGGCTCCCTTGCGGCGTTCTCGATAACCGTTTCCCCCTCCGCCAGAACCGCTGCCATAAGAAGGTTTTCTGTGGCACCTACTGAGGGGAAATCCAGATATATCTTTGCTCCCTTAAGACCTTCGGCACTTGCATGTACCGCTCCATGAACAAGATCTATGTTTGCTCCCAGCTTGGCCAGGCCTTTCAGGTGAAGATCTATTGGTCTGCTGCCTATGGCACACCCGCCTGGAAGAGGGAGGATGGCCCTCCCTGTCCTCGCAAGGAGCGGCCCGAGAACCAGTGAAGAAGCCCGCATTTTCCGGACAAGGGTTTTAGGAGTTTCCCAATTGAGATCCTCCGGAACAGTGATAGTCATTTCATTATCAGTGAAATTGACGCTTGCCCCAAGGTGCCTCAGCAGGTCGGCCATGGTGAAAATATCCTGTAATTTTGGGACCCGCCTGATCCTCAAGGTCCTGTTCCTGAGAAGCAGGGAAGAGGCAATTACAGGCAGGGCGGCGTTCTTGGCGCCCTGAACGGTAATTGACCCATTTAGCGGTTTGCCGCCATGTATCAACATTTTATAGTTCAAAGGATCACCCCCGTAATGGGTATCTGCAGCCATATAGGCTGTAATAAAGGGAAATCAGTCTTTACGTGATAGATCTTCAATGGTCCCGACAATTATCTCAGAAGCCCTTCCTTTCCCGAAGGGTGGATCTTGTTCGGATCTTTCTCCCAAAAATGCCTGAATACCCTTTTCAAGAACCTCCCTCGCGGTTTCGATGATCCTCTCCGGGGCTGTGCCTACAAGCCTTGATGTTCCGAACTCAAGTGCTTCAGGTCTTTCCGTAACCTCACGCAGAACAAGGGTTGGTCGCTTCAGAACCGTCGTCTCTTCCTGAATTCCGCCGCTATCAGTAAGGATGATATCGCTCCTTTTCATCGCCCAGATAAAATCCGGGTAATCAAGGGCATCACAGAGTATAACCCTCTCCTCATTCCCGAGTATCTCTTTGAAGGATTCCCTGACTTTCGGGTTGCGGTGCATCGGGACCACTGTCCAGAGATCAGGGAACTCAGAAAGGATAGTCCTTACTGCAGCACAGATGGCCATAAGCGGTTCACCCCAGGATTCCCTCCGGTGTGCCGTCAAAAGCATCATTCTGGCAGATTCCGGAACAGACCTCAGGCTTCTGTTTTTCGTATCAATGACTTTTTCCGAAGCGAGAAGCAAAGCATCGATAACGGTATTGCCTGTCAGGATAACCCTTGAGGGGTCGCACCCTTCGGTAATGAGGTTCCTGGTGGCTCCCTCCGTCGGCGGGAACCACCAGCCAGCCGCCTTATCAGCAATGATCCTGTTCAATTCCTCCGGGAATGGGAGGAAGTTGTTGCCGCTTCTTAAGCCGGCTTCTACATGGCCCAGTCTTGCCCTTCTGTAAAAGGCGGCCAGGGAAGCGGCCATGGTAGTAGTCGTGTCACCGTGGACAAGCACAAAAAAGGGTCTGAGTTCATCAAGAACGTGGCCGACCTTTTCCAGAACGCTTGAGGTTAAATAGTCAAGACTTTGATTCTCCCGCATTACGGCAAGGTCCTTGTCCGGCGTTATCCCGAAAAAATCAAGAGCCTGTGAGAGCATTTCGGTATGCTGCCCTGTCGCCAGAACAAAGGGGCTCAGGAGGTTGCTCCTTCTTAACCTGAGTATCACCGGTGCCATTTTGATAGCCTCGGGCCTGGTCCCTATAATGCAGCAAACGGTTCTTTTGGAGAATGACAAGGAAGCGCCTCCGATCATCGGGTCTGGTTGCCCAGGAGCAGTACTGCAAGAGAAAGAGAAAGGGCATGAAGGGTCATTAAAGAAACAAGTACAATGAAAAGAGGGATCCCCCTGTCCACAAGGATATGATGGAAATGCCCCCTGTCCGGCTGAAATGGTGAACGGCCCTTCAAGGTCCTCCTTGCAAATGAATAAAGGGTATCCAGTACAGGAACCCCTCCGATAAGGAACATTATCGCAAGCCAGGCCAGTAGATCTTTGCTGTCGATAAGGCCTGGCAGTTCACGGGAGAACTGGGAAATGCAAATAAAACCGAGAAGGGTGCTGCCGCCGTCCCCGAGGAAAGTTTTTGCCAGAGGATAGTTCCAGAGAAAAACCCCTGCCGAAAGTCCCAGGGTCACCGACCACCAGGTACTTCCCGTAAGAAAAAGACCGGTAGCCACTGTCAGGCCAAAAATACCAAGTGAAAGACCGTTGATCCCGTCAACAAGATTATATGCACTTGTGGAGCCGGTTATCCAGAGAGCAATAACCGCCTTAATGTGGAGGGGCACAGGGATGCCCCAGGCTACAATGGAAGCGGCAAAAAAGTGCACCGCAAGCCTCCATTCTGCTGGAAGAGGACTCATGTCGTCCATGTAGCCAAAAAGGAATACAGCCGCAGCACCTGTTGCAATGAACCTCAGACCGGGACCTGAATCGGGGAAAAGGACGGCAAAAACGGTATACCCCACCCAGATGACCACACCTGCCCCCCTTGGGGTCGCACATGAATGCTTCTTCCTGCCCCCGGGTTCATCCATGATCCCGAATTGCCGTGAAAGGTATATGGAAAGAGGTGTTACAAACAGGGACCAGACGAATGAGACAAGGAAAAAAACAAGAATATTAGACAAACCTTATTTCCTCCCCGCCAGGCCGGTGGCTTCTCACCTGGTCCCGAAAAGCCTGTCTCCTGCATCCCCCAATCCAGGGACTATATAGCCGTGATCGTTAAGATGACTGTCAAGTGCCGCGGTGAAAATATCTACTTCCGGATATTTTTCGTGAACTTTGGAGACTCCTTCCGGTGCGGCTATCAGGCTCAGCAGGGAGATCTTCCTGCCGCCCCGTCTCTTGACAAGGTCGATCGCTGCAACGGCAGACCCTCCTGTAGCAAGCATGGGGTCTACAATAATGATGTCCCTTTCCCCGATATCCCCTGGAAGTTTGCAGTAATATTCCACGGGCTCAAGGGTTTCTGGATCCCGGTAAAGGCCGATATGTCCAACCTTGGCATTAGGGATCAGCTGCAGAATCCCGTCGACCATGCCAAGACCGGCCCTGAGAATGGGGACAATGGCCATTTTCTTGCCGGAAAGGGAGTAAGCGGTCGTAGTTGTCAAAGGGGTCTCAACCTTGACAGCTTCGAGCGGAAGACTTCTTGTGGCCTCATAGACCATGAGCCCGGCGATCTCCTGGACCAGCTCCCTGAAAACCTTCACAGATGTGTGCTTATCCCTGATAATGCCGACCTTGTGTTGAATAAGGGGGTGATCAAAAGTAACAAGCCTCGGTTGATCATGAAGGGGATCACATGCATGCCCGGATCTTTCCATTTTTCTGATCTTTTCGATCCTTGAAAGATGTCGGGATGCTTCAAAATCGGCCGAAAGCCATTCCTTGACGATCCTGATCGCAGTTTGACAATCTGTCTTCCTTCCGCCAAGGGTCAGGATATTGGCATTATTATGTTGCCTTGCCAAACGCCCTGTCTCTTCATCGTAAGCAAGGGCGGCCCTTATCCCGGATATCTTGTTTGCTGCAATTGCCATCCCTATCCCGGTCCCGCACACCAGTATCCCCATATCAAAATCACTCCTGGCAACCTTCAGCCCGACCTCATTTGCTGCATCCGGATAATCGAAAGGTTCAGCGGGACCATTCGCTCCAAAATCCCCGACAGTGATTGAAGATCCTTCAAGATACTCTTTAATGCACACTTTTAAATGATAACCGGCATGATCCGAGCCAATTGCTATTCGCATCCCTTATCCTCCTGTCGTGAGAGCGCTGTTTCCCGTATCATAACACGTTGTTCCTTTCAAATCGGGGACCTTTCAGGCTTAGCCCTTTTCAGCGGACGATAAACTCCGAAAGCAGGTTTTCTGCCACAGAGTACGGATCTTTCTTCCTGGCAAAAAGTTCGTCAAGAATATCTGTTTCTATCTGCCTGTCCCATGCTTTTTCCGCTATCCTGGCTATCTCCCTTTTCAGGATCTCCTCAACTTCGATCCTGAGACGCTGATATTTCCGTCTCTTGCCTTCACTGGTATTCTGAAGGAATTGCCAGTGCCCCGTGATGGCTTCGGCCGCTCTTTCAACACCTTCTCCGTTTTCGGCAATAGTCGGGATCACCGGAGGCCTCCAGGGTTTTTCTTCCTGAAGATCCAGCATGATATTTACCTCCCGGACAATTCTTTCAGTACCGTCCCTGTCTGCCTTGTTGACAATGAACACATCTGCGATCTCCATGATCCCGGCCTTCATGATCTGGATATCATCGCCCATCCCGGGAACAAGAAGAAGGGCTACAGTATCTGCGATCTTGATGATGTCTATCTCGGATTGACCAACTCCAACCGTCTCGATAAGGACTACATCTTTCCCGCACGCGTCAAGTATGAGTGCAGCCTCATAAGTTCCTCTGCTCAATCCTCCAAGGGAACCCCGCGTTCCCATACTCCTGATGAACACATCCGGGTCAAGGCTGTGGTTCTGCATCCTCAGCCTGTCTCCAAGAACTGCTCCCCCGGTGAATGGGCTTGAAGGGTCAACTGCTATAACTCCGATGCTCTTGCCGTTTTCCATTATTCTTGTTATCAGCTTATCAAGAAAGGTGCTTTTCCCGGCTCCGGGACTTCCGGTTACGCCAATAAGGTGGGCATTCCCAGTGTGGGGATAGATCTTCTTCATTATATCCCTGGAGGAAACGGATTCACTTTCCACCATGGTGATCAGACGGGCTATCGAGCGGTGATCCCCTTTCAGGGCCTTTTCAATTGTTCTGTCCAAGGGGCCAACAATCCCTTCATAGGAATTAACGATCATTCTATCCTAGCGGTTAAGAATATCAATTCCTGCAAAAGAGTAAAGACCCAGCGTTATAGCGGCTGCGAACAAAAATCCCAGCACTACCCTGAGATAGGTTACCCACAATGAATCTCCGGGCCATTTCCCGGTCGAAATGTTAACTATCATCCTGGAAAGCAGAAGACACAACAAAAAAAGCCCCAAAGCCAAAAGAGCCTGAATATTAACCGGAGACATTTCATACCTCCATAAGGACAGGATCCACTCCCGGGTTCGTATTTTACAGCAAAAAGGCTTTGCGGCGGACTTTCCTGAAAAAAAAAACCGCCCATAAGGGCGGCAAGGGGAAAACAATGTAGATCAGCCCGTTATAAAACTGATCTCCAGGTTTTTCTGAGGTGTCTGTATCTGTTTAAGGATAGAAATTGCAACTTCAAGGGCTCTTTTGCCGTCCATAATGCCGACAAGCGGCTGTTTTCCCTCTCGAACGCAAGTAACAAAGTGCTGCAGTTCAAGTTTAAGCGGCTCTCTTTTTGGGAAAACCGGATGCTCAATGACCTCTACCAGACCGCACTCCTTTTCCTGTACACAGCGATGGATGGAGACATCCTGAGTCTCGTAGTTGATGGTCACAAACCTCTCAGGTTCCATTATCTCAAGCTGTCGAAGCCTTCTTTCAGAAACACGGCTGACAAGTATCTGAGCCAGTGCTCCGTTCTTGAAGGCTATCTGGGCTGTGGCAATATCCTCAAGGCTTGACCTTACTGATCTTCCCATGGCCGATAAGCTTGATATCTCCGAGTGTACAAGGGAAAGGATGATGTCTATGTCGTGGATCATCAGATCCAGAACCACTCCAACATCACTGATCCTTGAACTGAAGGGCCCGATCCTCTTGGACTGGAGAAAAAGGGGATCCTTGATGATGTTCCTGACATGCTGAACAGCACTGTTGAATCTTTCTATATGCCCCACCTGAAGCACGAGATTGCCGATAGCTGCAAGCTCAAGCAGCTCTTCTGCCTCCTCGACGGTAGAGGTAACAGGTTTTTCAATAAGAACATGGGTCCCCATGGAAAGTGCCTGCCGGGCTGTTTCATAGTGTTGGACTGTTGGAACTACAACACTCACTGCATCAGGCTTTCCATACTTGTAAAACTTCCCGATGTCCGAGAAGAATGGAACACCTAGAAGTTCTCCAACCGCAGCTGCCCTCTCCGGATTGGTATCCACAATACCGACGACTTCGGTGTTCAGCAGTTCGGTATATACCCTCGCGTGATGGAAACCCAGATGTCCGACTCCAATGACACCTACCCTGACCGGGTCCATGGGCTTACCTCCCTAAAGTTATGGAGTTGCCTGAACAATGTCCTTCAAAACATATTCTCCCACCAATGGATCCTTTTGTGGCATCGGGAATAGATCCCCGCCAGGAGAAAGGACCTTTCTGCTTTGTCCCCGCCCCTGTATGAATGGCAAAGATCCGCAAAGCAGGATGTGCAGATATCTATATTGTGAATATTTTCTTCTGGAACTCCAATGTCATATAAAAGTATAATATTAGCTCTGGGAAGATCGAAAAAGATCTTGTCCCCATCCTTTTCCCAACATTCGGAAGGCAATGTTTTTACCCCTATCGCCGCAAGGTGATCATCTGAATTTCTCGAATAGCAGCATGGACCTATTCCGGGTCCTGTCCAGAAATGTGAATGCGATAACTCCCTAAGACCTGTCTTGTCCATGGTCTTCCGCACTGCCTCCATGACCGCTCTTCTGCAGGTACCCAGAAAACCTGAATGAACCAGGAGACACCAGTCAAAAGGATCCTCGGAAACGCCAACAACTGGTGTGCAATCGGCAAACCTGAGACTTGCGAAGATGTCCTTTTTGATCAACAGGACGGCATCAGCTTCCGGCCTTTCCGGAAGAGCCCTGGAAAGTTCCGCTTCAATAAGGTCTGTCCCATGTTTCTGATGCGGCGCCACCAGTTTTGGGCAGTCAACAGAGTTGCCCGAAAGGGCTTTATATATCTTTTCCGGACACCCTTCTGTGTTTTTCATAAGGGAACCCCTGAGAAAGAGGTTTACTGTCATTCTGGCATTTAGACTTCCAGGGAGGACGTATTGGATCACCGATTGCCCTTTAACAGTAATTCCACGCCATCCGGAACTTTTTTCTTTTTTCACTGGTCCTGTCCAACGGACACTTCCAGAAGACGCTTCCGGATCTCTCCTGCAAGGAAAAGGCTCCCGCAACAGATAACCTTGTCGTATTTCCCCATGGCCCTGAGGAGGGCCGTAAAAGGATCATGGACGACTGATAAATCGCATTCAGTGGGAAGTTCTTTTGCTTTTCCTAACAACAGCTGAGGATCTACGCATCTTTCCATCCCGGGAATGGAGGTAAAAACGACCATTGGGAAAGCCCTGCAAAGGGATTCAACCATTCTGTCCGTGTCCTTGTCTTTCATGGATGTAAAAACAACTGCATGTTCAGATCTGGCCCCTAAAGCTTCTATGGTATCGATTACCGCTTTTATGCCAGGGAGATTGTGGGCGCCGTCAAGGATAACCTGTTTACCGTCAAGGGAAAACCTTTCCATTCTGCCGGGCCAACTTGCGTTGGCGATCCCTCTGATCATGCTATTTTTACTGATCGAGACGTAACTTCTAGAAAGTACATGAGCCGCAAGAAGCGCTGTAGAGGCATTCTCGAACTGGTAAACTCCCCCAAGTCGAGATCTTGCCTGGAAGAAAGCGCCTCCCTCGATGGATATTTCAAACTCGTTGCCTTCCTCCCCTATGCGAAGGTCGCGGAGGGAAGTGGAACTTGATGCAAGTAAACCCCTGTTTCCTATCTTTTTGCAGTACTTACGGTAGGTTTCTTCCAGTTCAGGAGGATTTCCGGAAAATACACTTGCCCCTCCCGGTCTCAAGACCTGAAATTTTTCCATTGCGATCTCAATAATGGATCCACCCAGGTACTGGGAATGATCCGGGCCAATTGAGGAAATGACCGTAATCAGGACATTGCCAAGTATGTTGGTCGCATCAAGTCTGCCTCCCATACCGGCTTCAATGATCGCAATATCCGGGGAATAGGATCCAATTGCATCGAAGGCCGCCGCGGTAAGTACTTCAAAATACGTGGGCTTTTCATCCGGATCCATTTCATATTCCAGCAGCCTGCCGGCTTTTTCAAGGGAAAGGAACAAGGTCTCCGGAGCCACCGGTGCTCCTGAAAAACGCAATCGTTCCGTAATACCCATAAGGTGCGGACTGGTATACATGCATGTTGTATAGCCGGCTTCAAGAAATATCGATTCCAGCATAGCCGCTATGGAACCTTTGCCGTTTGTCCCTACAACATGAACAGAGGGAAAGGTCCTTTCCGGGTGCCCCATTCGCGAAAGCAGTTTCGCGACTCTCGACAGCCCGGGCCGTATTACCGGATGGGAGATCTTTTCCAGAAGTGATTCGATCCCGGAGATCTGTTTCAACCCGGAAAGCTCCTGTCCTGGTTCACTGCCTTGAGAGACTTGCAAGGTTTTTCTTTATAAGAACGATCTTTTCCTCATTCTGCGCCATTCTGTCCCTCTCTTTTTCTACAACATCCTCCGGGGCTCTGGAGAGGAAAGATCCGTCCTGCAGTTTTTTCTCTGATCTGAGAAGGTCTTTTTCGGCCTTTCCCAGTTCTGCCTGCAACCGGGTCATTTCGGCCTCAACATCAAGGAGATCCCCGGCAACAAGGTATATCTCCCCGAAGCTGGTAACCGCCAGAAGCGACCGGGATGGTTTGGGTGAACCTGTCTCAGGGATCGAAACCCTGTCCACCCGGCAAAGAAACCTGAAAAGATCCATATTACTGTTCAATAGATCCCTGACGATATCGTTACCGGTTGAGAGGGATATGGAGATCTCGGGAACTGTCTGCTGCGGATGCATCCGGGTTTCCGCACGGAGGTTCCTTGTATTTCTTACAAGTTCCTGGAATATGTCCATGGAGGAACATATATCCGAGGGTACGGACTTTCCTGCGCGGGAGGGGGATGGCCATTCGTTTTCCTCTATGAGACCTTCATCGAAACCGAAAATTTCCCAAAGTTCTTCAGTGAGGAAAGGAATAAAGGGATGAAGCATTTTCAATGTGGCATTGAGAACATGGGCCAATACTATCCTGGTGCTTTCTTTCCTTTCTTCTCCCTCTTCCCCTCTCAATGCAGGTTTGGCCATCTCAAGGTACCAGTCACATAACTCGTTCCATACGAACTGGTAGAGGGACCTGGCTGCTTCACCATAAAAATAACCCTTGATATTATTGCTGACGGAAGCGTTTATCTCATCAAGCCTTTTAATGATCCACTGGTCATGAATCCGTAAGGATCCTGCTCTTTCAAGGGGGAGGATCTCCCAGCCCTCCATGCTTGAAAGTGCAAATTTGCTTGCGTTCCATATCTTGTTCATGAAGAGCCTGTTGCTCTCTATCCTTTCAGGGCTGAGGAAGATATCCCTGCCCTGGACAGTAAGGCTCGCCAAGGTCATCCTGAGGGAATCTGCCCCGTATTTCTCTATGATCTCCAGGGGGTCGATAACATTCCCTTTTGATTTGCTCATCTTCTGGCCCTGGTCATCCCTTACAAGTGCGTGAATATAAACGTCACTGAAGGGCTCCTTGTCCATAAACCTGAGCCCCATCATGATCATCCTGGCCACCCAGAAAAAGAGGATATCGAAACCGGTCACAAGAAGGCTAGTGGGGTAAAAGGTCCTCAATTCCCTCGTATCGTCAGGCCATCCAAGTGTTGAAAAGGGCCAGAGGGCGCTGCTGAACCAGGTGTCCAGAACATCTTCATCCTGGTGAATATCATTACCAGAGCAGGCCTCGCACCGCTCTGGATCTGTTTCTGAAACGGTAAGATGCCCGCAATCATTGCAACTCCAGGCCGGGATCCTGTGCCCCCACCACAACTGCCTGGAAATACACCAGTCACGTATGTTCTCCATCCAGTTGTAATAAGTGTTCTCCCATTGTTCCGGCACGATCCTGATCCGCCCGTTCTTTACAGCCTCTACGCCAGGTTCTGCCAGCGGACGGGCTTTTACGAACCACTGTTCCGAAAGAAATGGCTCTATCACTGTGTTGCAGCGGTAGCAGTGGCCAATCGCATGCTCATGTTCCTCGGTTTTATCGAGAAGCTCCTCCTTTTCAAGAATATCAAGGATCTTCCTTCTGGCCACCATACGGTCCAATCCCTGGAAATGGGGGCCGGCATCGACGTTCATGACCCCGTGATCGTCAATGACCTGGATGCTCTCAAGGCCGTGCCTCTGTCCTACGAGGAAGTCATTGGGATCATGGGCGGGGGTTATCTTGACCAGTCCGGTGCCAAAAGCCGGGTCCACCATTATATCCTCTATGATCGGTATGACCCTTCCGACCACAGGGACCCTTACCTGTCTTCCTACAAGGGAGCTGTTCCTTTCGTCCCTTGGGTGCACGGCGATGGCAACATCACCTAGAATAGTCTCAGGCCTTGTTGTAGCAACGACAATATGACCTCCGCCTTCGGCAAATTGATAGCGGACATGGTAGATCATGCCAGTTTCTTCCCTGTGTTCTACTTCAAGATCTGAAAGGGCGGTCAGGCACCTGGGACACCAGTTGACTATGTAATGGCCCTTGTAGATCAGGCCTTCCTTGTACAGTCTTACGAAAACAGCCCTTACCGCCCGGGAAAGCCCTTCATCCATGGTGAATCTTTCCCTCTCCCAGTCGCATGAAGCCCCCAGTCTTTTCAACTGATTAATGATCCTGCTGCCGTATTCTTCCTTCCATTTCCATATCTCCTCGACGAACTTCTCGCGGCCAAGATCGTGCCTGGAAACACCTTTCGAAGAAAGGAACTTCTCAACAACGTTCTGTGTGGCAATACCGGCATGGTCTGTCCCGGGAAGCCACAGAACGTTGAAACCGGCCATGCGCATGAACCTGCACGAGATATCCTGCAGGGTATTGTTCAGGGCATGCCCCATGTGAAGTGAACCGGTAACGTTGGGAGGTGGAATAACAATGCTGTAGGATGGTTTTTTGCTTTCTGCCAGTCCCCTGAAAAGACCCTTTTCGACCCAACGCTCATACCATTTTGCCTCAATAGGGGTTGGATCATAGGTTTTCCCGAGACGTTCCGATGAAGATATCATGATCAGGCCTCCTTGAGAGAGCAGTCACCGATGGCCGCAGTTTCTCTCAACCATTGGATTTTCACAGCTCATGCCCAATTTAGTAATTTAATGCTCCAAGGTAAGAATCAAGGAACGACTCGAATTCCCTGATACCCCATCCCTTTTCCATTGAAACCATCAGGGGTTCTGACACTGTCAAGAAAGGGGGATCCGAGTATTTACGGAGGGATGAAGCCCACTTCCCTTTTGGGACCTTGTCAATTTTCGTGAAAACAACCTGCACCGGGACCTTATGGTCCCCAGCCCATTCCTGAAGTTTTCTGTCATTCTCCAGCAATCCGTGTCTGAAATCAACAAGATGGATCAGGAGGACAAGGGTTTTCCTTCCTGAAATATACTGACCGATCAGGTCAGCCCATGCCTTCCTCTCTGTTCTTGCCCGGCGGGCAAAACCGAAACCAGGAAGATCGACAAGGAGGAAATCCTTCTTATGCCTTATCTTGAAAAAATTGATACTCCTTGTCTTTCCCGGTGTTGAACTTACGTGGGCCAGTCTCTCCTGGATAATGCCGTTAATGAAAGTAGATTTACCAACATTGGAACGGCCGGCAAAAGCGACTTCGGGATAACCTGGCGGAGGGAACTGTGAAGGCGTAAAGCAGGTAGCCGCAAGTGAAGCTTCCATTTTACCCCTGGCCATCGGTCTCGCACTCTCCTATCACCTTCTCGAAAACCTCCATAAGGTCACCGACAAAGACCAGTTCAAGCCCCTTGAGAACCCATCGGGGCATCTCTGCTGCTTCGATCCTGTTCTCTTTTGGAAGAAGCACCTTCTTTATCCCGTATCTTTTCGCGGCAAGTATCTTCTCTCTTATCCCCCCGACTGGCAGGACATCACCCCTGAGAGTAACTTCCCCTGTCATAGCTATATTGCTTCGGACCAGTTTCCCCGATAGTGCTGAATACATTGATACTGCAAGAGTTATACCAGCCGAGGGTCCGTCCTTGGGTATCGCTCCTTCAGGAACATGTACATGAATATCGGTCTTATCCCATTCGATCGAGGACAATCCCGTCATTTCCGGGTGGGATTTCAGATATCCAAGTGCTGTCTGCCCTGATTCCTGCATGATCTCCCCAAGATTTCCTGTCAGGGATATGCCGCCCTTCCCTGGCATTCTGGCACTTTCAATTACCAGGATATCCCCCCCGGTCTCTGTCCATGCCAGGCCTATGGCAGCACCTCTCTGGTCCGTGGAGGGCAGATGGATCCCCCCGTGATGGCGTGGCACGCCAAGCAGGGAGACCAGGTCGGAAGAACCGACCCTGTAGATCTTTTTACTCGAAGGCTCTTTCTTTTCACCCGATTCAACGATCCTCCTGGTGATCTTCCTTGTAACCTTCGAGATCTGCCTTTCAAGCTCTCTTACCCCTGCCTCCCTGGTATAATCGGAGATCATTTTTTTTATCGCCGAAGAGGAAAAAACTATCCGATCATTCTTAAGGCCGTGTTCATATAGAACCTTGGGGATAAGGTGCCTGTTGGCGATATGGATCTTTTCTTCTGCTACATAGCCTGGAAGCCTTATGACCTCCATACGGTCCAGAAGAGGTTTGGGGATCGTATGAGTAGTGTTGGCAGTTGTTATGAAAAGAACATTCCCCAGATCGAAGGGAACCTCCAGGAAATGATCGGTAAAAGCATTGTTCTGCTCAGGATCAAGTACTTCAAGAAGCGCGGCGGCGGGATCGCCCCGAAAATCAAGTCCTATTTTGTCGATCTCGTCCAGCAGCATGACAGGGTTGCAGGTCCCGGCCTGCCGGAGTTTCTGTATTATCCTCCCCGGAAGGGCTCCTATGTAGGTCCTCCTGTGGCCTCGGATCTCTGCTTCATCCCTTATGCCACCAAGGGACATATTGACGAATCTTCTTCCTGTGGCTCTGGCTATGGAGCGTCCCAGGGAGGTTTTACCGACACCCGGAGGGCCTGCAAAACAAAGCACCTGCCCCTTGAGCTTGCTGCCCGCCTGTTTCCTGACTGCGAGATATTCCAGGATCCTTTCCTTGGCTTCCTCCAGGGCATAATGATCCTCGTTAAGAACTTTATTTGCCAGGGTCACATCCATTCTGTCCTTTGACCTTTTCTTCCACGGAAGGTTGGTCATCCAGTCAAGATAGGTCCTGACAACAGTAGCTTCTGCTGACATAGGCGGCATTTTGCTCAGACGGTCCAGTTCATGCAACGCTTTCTTCCGGACATCTTCAGGCATCCGGGCCTTTTCGATATCCTCGCGAAAGTTGTCAATTTCTGTAAATTCGTCACCCTGCCCGAGTTCATCCTGGATCACCTTGAGCTGTTCCCTCAAGTAGTATTCTTTCTGGCCTTTTTCCAGTTCCTGCCTTACGCGGTCGTGAATAGTCCTTTCCATTTCAAGAAGTTCCACTTCCCTGAGGAGTATCCTGATCGCCATTTCGATCCGTCCCGGAATGTCCCATGTTTCAAGAAGTTGCTGTCTTTCCTGGATCCGGACAGTAAGATGGGATGCCACCAGGTCGACAACCTGGCCGGCCTCTTCGACGTTGGCAACTGACATAAGTACCTCAAGGGGGATCTTGGGGTGAAGTGAAACGTATCTATCGAACTGTGCAAGAAGGGTCCTTTTTAGAGCTTCCGTCTCAGCATCCTTTTTGATACTTTCTGCGGCCGGAGTCTCTACGCTGGCAAAAGCCGTATCATTTTCAACAGTAATACCCAGGATAGAAGCCCGGGATACCCCTTCCACAAGGACTTTTGTGGTCCCGTCGGGAAGACGGAGCATCTGCATAATGTTAGTAAGGACACCTACTTCGTAAAGGTCCTCCGGTTCCGGATCCTCGACCGACATGTCCTTCTGGGCAACCACAAGAACCGTTCGATCATGAAGCATGGCCTCTTCGAGAGCTTTCAGGGACCTGGGCCGCCCCACAAAGAGCGGTACTATTACTCCCGGGAAAAGGACAAGATCTCTTACAGGGAGAAGGGGTACCCTCCTGGATGCGACCGCTTCTTCAAATTTCAACTATGCTACCTCCCCGTCTTTTGCAAAATCAAATACAGGGGGCTCCTTCCCTTCGATCATCTCCGGGGTCACGACCACCCTCGAAAGACCGTCAGCACGGGATGGAAGTTCGTACATAAGGTCAAGCATGACCGCCTCCATTATCGACCTGAGAGCTCTTGCGCCGGTGTTCCTTTCACAGGCTTTTCTGGCAATTGCCCTTAAGGCATCGGGCATAATTTCCAGATCCACCTTCTCCATCCGGAAAGCTTTCTGGTACTGACGGACAAGCGCATTCCTGGGTTCGGTCAGTATCCTGACCAGAGCATCTTCATCCAACCCTTCCAGAGCTGCAGTTACAGGTATTCTTCCAACAAATTCGGGGATGAAACCGAAGGACATAAGATCATCCGGCTGAACTTCACTGAGGATCCTGTAACGGTCCCTCCTGTCGTTCCCGGCGACCTGCCCTCCAAAGCCGATGATCTTGCGATTCAGCCTTCTGGAGATGATCCCCTCAAGGCCTTCAAAGGCTCCCCCGCAAATGAAAAGGATATTTCTGGTATTGACCTGGATGAATTCCTGATGAGGATGTTTGCGACCCCCTTTGGGGGGGACGTTGGCCTCAGTACCCTCAAGGATCCTCAAAAGAGCTTGCTGGACTCCTTCTCCTGACACATCCCTGGTTATGGAGGCGGATTCGGATTTCCGTCCAATTTTGTCGATCTCATCAAGGTAGATGATCCCTCTTTCAGCGGCAGTTACATCGTAATCCGCGGCCTGAAGGAGTCGGACCAGGATGTTCTCCACATCCTCGCCTACGTATCCAGCCTCGGTGAGAGTAGTCGCATCCGCCATGGCAAAGGGGACCTTGATCGTCCTCGCCAGTGTTTCGGCTATCAGGGTTTTGCCAGATCCCGTAGGTCCTATAAGAAGAACGTTGCTCTTTTGCATCTCCACATCGTCATCGGCTTTGCACGCGATCCTCTTGTAATGGTTGTAAACAGCCACTGAGACGACCTTTTTTGCCTGCTCCTGGTCAATTATGTACTGGTCAAGAGCTTCCTTGATCTCCCGGGGTTTGGGCAGACTGACAAGATCTTTGTCAAAAGAAGCGCCTGCCTGTCTTCCATCCTCGTTTTCCCTGATTATGAGGTTGCAAAGATGGACACATTCATTGCAGATATATACCCCTGGGCCGGCAATAAGCTTCAGGACCTCTTCCTGGCTTTTACCGCAGAATGAGCATTTGGCTTCTCTCCTGGTTCCCCTGGTTCCGCTCCCGTTTGCCTGGGACATCATGATCACCCCTTACTGTTACTGACCCGTCCCGGAAAAAATTTCCGGACTTTCATCCCCGAGTTACTGTAAATAATCCTAATCGACGATTGAAGGGAGCGCCTGTCGAGGGCTCCCTTCAATACGGCATGTCAGATCGCTCATGGACAGTTCGTCAGCGTTTCGCTATTACTCTGTCTATTATGCCATAAGAAAGTGCTTCTTCGGCGGACATGAAGAAATCCCTGTCGGTATCGGACTCGATCTGGACAGGGGTCTTTCCCGTATGTTTTATCAGTATTTCGTGGATCCTTTCCTTAAGTCTCATTATCTCCCTGGCGTGGATCTGAATGTCCACAGCCTGGCCCTGGGTGCCCCCCAAAGGCTGATGGAGCATAATTCTGGAACTTGGAAGGGCGATCCTTTTCCCTTTATCCCCGCCTGCCAGAAGCACAGCTCCCATGCTTGCGGCCTGGCCGACACATATCGTTGAGACCGGGCACTTGATGTATTGCATAGTGTCATAGATGGCCAGGCCAGAGGTTATCACACCCCCGGGGCTGTTGATATAAATATTTACGTCCTTTTCAGGGTCTTCGCTTTCCAGGAAGAGCATCTGGGCAACCACAAGGTTTGAAAGGTGGTCGTCAATTGCTTCGCCGATAAATATTATCCGGTCTTTCAGAAGACGGCTGAAAATGTCGTAGGCTCTTTCGCTCCGGCCAGTCTGCTCTATGACCATAGGAACCAGCATCAGGATCCCTCCTCTTCATTTTTAGCGGTCTCGGATGTCTCTTCAGAAATATCGTCCTCTTTTATTGACACCTTTTCCATAACCCTGCTGACGGTCTTCTTCATCCTTATCCTGTGGACTATATCTGCAAGGGTGTCAGTGTTTTTAAGAAAAAAATTCCGCACCCTTGTTTCCTCAACGCCCATCGAACGTGACAATTCTGCAATTTCCCTGTCGACGTCGGCGTTCTCAACCTCGATCATCTCCCGGTCCGCCAGTGCCTCCATTACTAGGGATCGTCTCACCGACGCCTCGGCGTCACTTAGCAGACCTGCTTCAAACTGGTCCTTATCGATACTTTTTTCCTTGAGGTAATCATCAAGGGTCATCTCCGTCTCTTTTTTGATCCTTTCAGCCATATCTTCCCGGATGATCGTTCTCTGCCGCTCTACAAGGCTCTCAGGAAGATCAAGTTCCGATCTCTCAATAATCAGGGAAATGGCTTTTCTTTCAGCATCTTTCAGGCTTTCCTCTGCCAGGTTCTCCTGAAGCCTGGCATGTATCTTTTCCCGGAAATCCTCTTCTGTCAGTCCTGGATCTCCCACAACCTTCTCAAAGAAAACCCCGTCCATTTCAGGAAGTCTCTTTTCCGAAACAGAAAGGATATCAATACTGTAACGGAGGATCCTCTCTTCTGAAGCATCTTCGGCTTTTGTCGTTACATCGACCTCGAAACTGTCTCCGGCAGTCCTTCCCTGCAGTGCGGCTGACAGATCCTCCGGAAGCTGGTCAGGATCAAGTTCCACCAGGGATCTCTGTTTCGGCAGTTCCTTCGTCACTTCTTTTTCTTCCGGATCCTGGATCTTTACGCTGTACTCTACATCAAGGAGATCACCTGTCCTTGATGGCCTTCCCTCCACAGGTATCTTCTCGGAAGCGTTGTTTCGCAGGGAGGTAATGGCTTCATCTAGCATCTTTCCTGTAAGGACAACTTTCTTCCTGGTAACCTCTATGGTCTCAAGGTCCGGGAGAACAACCTCGGGACGGGTTTCAAAAACAAATGTCATCTTAACAGGTTTGTCTTTTTCAAGGTTGTCAACCTCTACTGATGGTTCGGAGATCAGATCCAGTTCATACTCTTTAACGACTTTATCGAGCATCTCTGGAACGAGCTGTTCAAGGGCTTCTGCCCTGATGGCGTCAGCTCCAAGATGTAGTTCAAGGACTTTTCGCGGAACATGCCCCTTCCTGAAACCCTTGATGTTCGCCTTGACCCTTAAATTTTCAACAGCCTCATCTATCTTTTTCCGGAAAGTACCTTCTTCAACCTCAACAAGTATCCTGGTAACGTTCTTTTCCTGGGAAACGATCTCTGAACGCAAAAGCCTACAACCCCTTCCTTTGCCCGGATATCTCCGGAGGACAATTTGTTTTTTAAAAAACGGGAACCCCTTGGCGTTCCAAGGGGTTCCCTTCCAAAGAAACATCGCGCAGACGCCAGTCTTATTATTGGTGCGAGAGAGGGGACTCGAACCCCTATGCCTTAAAGGCACTGGATCCTAAGTCCAGCGTGTATGCCAATTCCACCACTCTCGCAAAAATTTTTGGTGGGTCATACAGGAATCGAACCTGTAACCCCCTGATTAAGAGTCAGGTGCTCTGCCAGTTGAGCTAATGACCCACATTACGGCTATTATATACGAATATCCTTGCAATTTCTGGTGGGCCATACAGGAATCGAACCTGTAACCCCCTGATTAAGAGTCAGGTGCTCTGCCAGTTGAGCTAATGGCCCCTTTTCACCTGATACCTGGCGCGCCCGGCAGGATTTGAACCCGCGACCAACGGATCCGAAGTCCGCCGCTCTGTCCACTGAGCTACGGGCGCAAAAAATAAAATGGGGTGAGCGAGGGGAATTGAACCCCCAACCTCTGGAGCCACAGTCCAGCGCTCTGACCAATTGAGCTACGCCCACCATTTTCGCAAAAAGGGCAATGGCGCGCTTGGCAGGAGTCGAACCCGCGACCTACGGATTAGAAGTCCGTTGCTCTATCCAACTGAGCTACAAGCGCATCAAACCGCTTTTCCTAAACTGGAGCGGGAAACGGGATTCGAACCCGCGACCTACGGCTTGGAAGGCCGTCGCTCTACCAACTGAGCTATTCCCGCATCTTGCGGATCCAGGCTTTTCTTCTTGGTCGGGGCGAAAGGATTCGAACCTTCGACCCCCTGCTCCCAAAGCAGGTGCGCTAACCAGACTGCGCTACGCCCCGATCTTTTAAAAAACCTTCCGGTCTCCTGAAAACTGGTGGAGCTGGGGGGAATCGAACCCCCGGCCTCTTCCGTGCGAAGGAAGCGCGCTCCCGCTGCGCCACAGCCCCTTTCTCAAGTGACGGCGACCATTCTAGAGATGGAACGAATTGTTGTCAAGACGAACAGATCCCAGCTCCAGAAAGAACAAGGAGCATTTTTCCTTTGGAGCTTTCCTGCAACAGGGTTTAGAATGTTCAATACTGTCTTGGGCAGTAATGATAAGCATTTCTGTTGAAGGGGAAAGAACAGGAAAATGTCGATGCAACCTGAAGTTTTTGAACCCCTTGTATCATCACTTCAAATAATGTTCAAGGGAAAACAGTGCACCCGCTCTGAATGCGGTTTCACCTGGGCTGCCCTGTTTTTCAAGGGTTGCGAAAAAGCTCTTTTTTTCTGTTGGAATGGCTCCTTTCCCGGCCTGTGCCTGGCGACGGAAAGGCAGATATCAGGTCTTCTGACGACTGAGAACGGGATCCCGCCCTTTACTGAATCAATGAAAAAACACCTGGTCCGGTCTTCCATTGTTGAGGTGAAAAGGATCAACAAGGACAGGATAATTTGCATCGATTTTTCGAGGAGAATAGGGGCCGGCATCTCTAAGACAAGGAGCCTGGTATGTGAATTTGCCGGAAGGAGAGGAGGTCTCCTGCTCCTTGACGAGTCCGGATGTATTATCGATAATTCAAGACACGACCGGACCAAGGGCTTCTTCTCGTCAGAAAAACGTCCAGGCAGCCTCTATTCTCCCCCCTCTTCCTTCCATGGCGATCTTGTTTCCACAATGCAAGGTCCAGGGTTGTTCTTTGCCCTTGAAAGCCTTCCCGGGATAGGGAAAAAACTTGGTTCGGAAGTCAATAGATACTGGCACCTCTTCCCCCGTAATGAATGGTCCGGAATGTTGTCCATGGTCATGTCCCATGAGAACTCTCACAGTGAAGGTGACAGGGTCCGCCTTCAGAGGATCGGAAAGGATCTTTCTCTTTTCCCTGTGCTGCTTGGGAAAAATCCTGCACTTGCAGGAACTGTCCCCGAGGCCCTGGAAGAGTTTACGATCCAGCCACTTTCTGACGAAAGGCTCCGGACGATCAAAGCCCGCCTCCTGAAGGAAGCCGGGTCCATGAAACGCAAGTTATCCTCGATGAGGGCTGGACTGAAGAACCAGACAGACCTGGCACGGGAAGCATGGAAACACAAGGTTGCAGGGGAACTTCTTCTGGCCAACTACAGCAGGATATGCAGAGGTTCAACTTCCCTCACCCTGCCTTTCTGGAACGGGGATCATTACGAAGATCTGGCCATCACTATAGACCCTGCACTGACAATACCCCAGAATGCCCAGGTTTGCTTCAGGAAGTTCAAAAAGCAAAGCTCCCGGCGCACAGGGCTTGATGAAACCATCAAAGCGATCAATGAACGCGAGGACGAAGTTGCTGAATTCGAGGCAAGGGTCAAGGAAACAGCCGATCTTTCCGAGATAGCCCGGCTGAAGGAGGAGATCCTCAGCATTGAACGACCCCCTCATATCGAAAAAAGTCCAGGGACCATAAGAAAATACCGTTTCATGGATTACCAGGTCATTGCAGGTACCAACAGGAAGGCTAACAGGAGGGTCACCTTTGTTATCGCTTCTCAAGATGACATCTGGCTTCATGCCCGGGGTGTTCCCGGGGGACATGTGATAATCAAGACCGACAAACGTGAAAGGCCAGTAACAAGCGTTCTGCAGTTCGCTGCGTCATTGGCGGCATACTTCAGCAGATCCTCTGAGGCATTGAAGGTCGATGTCGATTATACAAAAAGGAAATACGTAAGAGGAATTCCTGGAACAACAGCGGAGGTCACCTATTCCAACGCCAGGACGATCAGGGTATCGCCTTCCCTCTGGAAAGAACTTGTGAAAGAAAGCTGACAAGTTCCGGATGCAGGGTCGATCTGAAAAACATGCATCTTCCGTTTCCGGGATGTGTGAATGACAAAATCCAGGAATGAAGGAAAACGCGTTCGAACCAGGGCTCGGTTTTCCTTCTTGGAGCATATAGCTGATCACCCACAAGGGGGCAACCTATATGCTTCATGTGGACCCTTATCTGATGGGTCCTCCCTGTTATAAGCAGGCACCTTACCAAAGAGTAACCCTTCCGGGTCCACAACACACTGTATTCAGTAACGGCCCTCTTGCCTGTTGACGATACGGCCATCCGGTAACGGTTTCTGACGTTCCTTCCGATAGGGAGGTCGATCACCCCTGAAGTTTTTCTGGGCGATCCCCATACCAATGCGATGTATTCTTTCCTGACCTGCCTCTCCTGGAAAGCCCTGGCGAGCAGGTCATGGGATCGTGAGTTCCTTGAAACGACCATAAGACCTGAGGTCGATCCATCAAGCCTGTGGACTATTCCGGGCCTTTCCGATGTTCCGGAATCAGCTATCTCGGGAAACTTGTGAAGAAGGCCGTGAACAAGGGTCCCGCTCCAATGCCCCGGGGCAGGATGCACTATTAGTCCCGCAGGCTTGTCTATAACCACGATGTCACTGTCTTCGTAAACCACGTCAAAATCGACAGGTTCCGGTACAAGGTCCTTCACCGGCCTTGGTGTCATTCTTACAGTAATATCCATACCGGAACGTACAACCAGGGACGGTTTGGCCTTTTTGCCCTGGTCGATCTGAACCTTGCCGTCCCTTATAAGGTTTTGTATCTGGGTCCTTGTCTTATCCAGCTTCCAGGCCAGAAACACATCCAGCCTTTCACCATCCATGTCCTTTCCTGCGACCAGTGAAAGAACCTGTTCTTCGGGTAAAAATGCTTCCCTCAATCTGATACCAGCCATTTCCGGGCCCGGTTCATTCCAGTTATTGGTCCTTCCCCATTCTGGAAAGAACAGCGGCGCATCTGAGGCAAACGCCCTCGCCGGTAACTTCGGGGTCCCTTTTCCAGCATCTTGGACATTTTTCGCCCTGGGCTTTCCGAACTGCGAATTCGATACCTGTTTCCTTATCCTTCCAGGAGAAGGCTCCCTCGGAAAGTTCTTTCACGATCTTAAAGGAGGAGACTATGGAAAGCGTTGCCCATTCATCCTCTGGAAGATGTTCCACCGAGAAGACCTCTCCGCTTCCCGCGAGAACCTCAACCTCGGCATCGAGGGAATGGCCGATCATCCCCGAGGACCTTGCAGACTCAAGAACTCTGCATACAGCGCTTCTGATAGCAAGAATATCCTCCCACCGCTTGTCAATGTCCGGCTCCTGTAATTCTTCAAAAGACTCGGGCCACAGGGCAAGGAAAACGCTTTCTGAGAGAGCCGGGTCGATCTTTCTCATCTCCTGCCAGATCTCCTCCGCAGTAAAACTCAGTACCGGTGCAAGCAATCTGGTAAGGGAATTCAAAATGAGCCACATGGCTGTCTGGCAGCTTTTTCTCGCGACCCCGCCCTTGTCTTCAGCGTATAGCCTGTCCTTGCATACATCCAGATATACTGAACTGAGTTCGTTAACGCAGAAGTGATGGATCATGTAGGTAGGGACATGGAATTCGAATTCCTCGTACCCCTTTGTTGCCCTTTGAACAAGTTTGCGTGTCCTGTGAAGGATCCACCTGTCAAACTCCTGCATTCTATCCGGGGTTATGGTGTCTTTTGAAGGAACGAAATCGGACAGGTTGCCCAGCAGAAATCTGGCGGTGTTCCGGATACGCCTGTAGGATTCGACAAGGTTGGATAGTATCTGGTCCGAAATGCGGATATCGTTCCGGTAATCCGTCGATGCCACCCACAACCGGAGTATATCGGCACCGTATTTTTCAATGATCTCCTGCGGTGCAATAACGTTGCCGAGGGATTTGGACATTTTTCTTCCCTCACCATCCACTATGAAGCCGTGTGTAAGGACCATCCTGTAAGGAGCGGTGCCTCTTGTCGCCACCGATGTCAGGAGCGATGTCTGGAACCAGCCCCTGTGCTGGTCGCTTCCCTCAAGGTAAAGATCTGCTGGCCACTTCAGTTCCGGGCGGGTCTCAAGTACTGCCGCATGGCTGCATCCCGAATCGAACCATACGTCCATAATGTCAGTTTCCTTGCGAAGATCCTCGCTGCCGCAATGCGGGCAGAAGGCAAGGTCCTGAAGTATGTCTTTGGGCGTCAGGCGCCACCAGGAGTTGGAGCCCTCCGTACGGAAAAGATCCTGAACCCTCCGGATCCTGCCAGGGTCAGCGACTGTCTTTCCACAGGAATTACAGTAAAAAGCAGGAATCGGAACACCCCAGATCCTCTGCCTGCTTATGCACCAATCGGAGCGTTCCCGGACCATATTTGCGATTCTTTCCTTCCCCCAGCCCGGTATCCAGGATACATTGTCAATCTGGTCCAGCGCCTCCTTCCTGAAGGCGTTCACAGAAACGAACCACTGGTCGGTTGCCCTGAAAATAACAGGTTTTTTGCATCTCCAGCAGTGGGGGTAGGAATGCCTGATCTTCCCACTCCCAAGGAGCCTCCCGTTATCAGCAAGAATGGAAAGGATCCTCTTTGAGCCTTCTTCGAGGGACAGTCCCCCCACAACAGGGGTTTCAGGGAGAAAGTACCCCTTGTCATCGACAGGGTTCAGAATATCCAGACCGTACTTGATGCCGGTCTCAAAGTCGTCGACACCGTGCCCGGGGGCAGTGTGGACGCATCCAGTACCCTGGTCCAGCCCTACGTATTCCGCCAGGGCAAAAATGATCTCCCTTTCTTCGTAAAAGGGATGCACCGCGCGCAGATCTTCAAGATCCTTCCCCAGGATCGTCAGGACGGGTTCACCAAATTCGAGACCGGTCACGGAGGCAACCTGACCGATAAGGGCTTTTGCCATGATGTAGAAACTCCCCCCGGAAGGGACTAACACATATTCAACATCCGGGTGAACGGCCACAGCAAGGCTTGCCGGAAGGGTCCAGGGCGTGGTTGTCCACACAAGGACAAAGGATCCCCTGCCATCAGTAGCATCAGATATTTCCCTGTTGCCCGAACTTTTCAGGGGATACGCAACATAGACCGATGGGGAGGGCTCATCTTCGTATTCAATTTCGGCGGCTGCAAGAGCGGTTTGACAATCCACGCACCAGAAAACCGGTTTTCTCCCCTTGTATACCAGGCCCTTTTCAACCATGTCCGCAAATACGCCGACCTGGGCAGCTTCGTATTCAGGCCTGAAAGTAATGTATGGGTTCTCCCAGTCACCCAATACCCCGAGCCGCTTGAACTCCGACCTTTGTACATCGATAAATTTTTCCGCATAACCCATGCAATGCTGCCTGAGCTCGACAGGGTCGATGGTTTCCTTCGATCTTCCAATTTCCTTCAGGACACGAAGCTCTATGGGAAGACCGTGGGTATCCCAGCCAGGGACATAGGGCGATCTGAACCCCCTCATCCATTTGTATTTCGGGATCAGGTCCTTGAGGATCTTGTTAAAAGCGGTCCCTATATGAATGTTCCCGTTTGCGTACGGCGGGCCGTCGTGAAGGATGAATTCCTTTGAATCGCTTTGGCGTTCGTTAAGTTTTTGATAGATATTCTTTTCCTGCCAGAAGGAAAGGAATTCAGGCTCCCTTTTCGCCAGGTTTGCCCGCATTGGGAATTCAGTTTCAGGTAGATTCAGTGTGTTTTTATAATCCGTTGCCACTGGTCGGACGCCTCCTTTATTTAAAAAAGGCCGCCACCGGGACCGGAGCGGCCTCCTTTGGTTCTTGTCTTCCCGCAGGAGATGATCTTTATCTGCCTTGCGGCTTCAGGAAGAAACTTCGGATGCCACTTCCCTTCCGGCCTTTTTAGCCTGAATGAAGTGGACAAATGCAAGTACCGAGATCCCTATCAGGTCTGATCTCAAACCGGGAACAAGCAGGTTAAGCGCCCCGGCAAGGGCAACAGCCCTGAGCCACAATGGCATTTTGGTCTTATAGAACCCGATAGAACCCATGCCAAGCAGAAAAACCCCCAAAAGTGCGGTCCCTATTGATACCGTGAAGGGGATAGCCTTGAATCCGACGAGAACGAGCATGGGATTGAAAACGTAAATATAGGGAACAAGGAAACCGGCCAGAGCAAGTTTTATGGCCGTACCTCCCGTCTTCATGGGATCCGAACCCGCGATCCCGGCGCCCGCATAGGCTGCAAGGGCCACAGGGGGGCTAAGGTCTGCGGCTATACCGAAGTAAAGCACGAACATATATGCGGCCATTGGAGCCACCCCCAATTGAAGCAGGGCAGGTGCCGCCATGGTGCTTGTGACGATGAAATTGGCCGTGGTGGGCAACCCTGCTCCAAGAAGGATACAGGCAACCATCGTCAGAAGCAGGGAGAAGATAAGGACACCGCCGGACAGGGTGATAATGGCGCTTGCGATCCGCAACCCCAGTCCGGTCAATGTAGCCGTGCCAACTATGATGCCTACCGTGGCACATGCGCAGGCGACACCAAGTGCACCTCGGGCTCCCGAATCAAGGGCCTCGATGAATTTGGGTATGGTCATCCTCGTCTCACGGCTGAGAAAAGAAACTGCAAGGGTGGAGAGAATCCCGTAATATGCCGCTTTCAGCGGAGTGTATCCGGAAAGCAGGAAATAGATTATGGCGATAAGAGGAATAAGGAGATGCCCTTTCTTTTTCAAAAGAGGCATTATTTTAGGCAACTTTTCTCTCGGCAGCCCCTTCAGCCCTAACCTGGTCGCTTCGAGGTGAACCTGGACTATTACCGCAAAATAGTACAAAAGCGCTGGGACCACAGCGGCGAGGGCTACATGGATATAGGGCACTCCCAGAAATTCGGCCATAATGAAGGCAGCCGCTCCCATGACGGGAGGCATGATCTGGCCCCCGGTCGAGGCAACAGCCTCAACGGCACCTGCAAAATAAGGCTTGTACCCTACGCTTTTCATCAAGGGTATCGTGAACATTCCCGTAGTGCAGACGTTGGCCACAGATGAACCGGAGATGGATCCCATGAGGCCTGAACTGAGAACGGCGACCTTGGCCGGACCGCCGGTTGAACCCCCGGCAAGGGCCATGGACAGGTCAATGATGAACCTTCCCATTCCTGTCTGTTCCAGAAAGGATCCGAACAGGATGAACATAAAGACAAAGGTGGAAGAAACCCCTAATGGTATCCCGAAGACACCTTCTGTTCCCATGTACATGTGATTGATGATACGCTGAATGCTGAACCCCCTGTGAGCGAACATCGCCGGGAAGGACCTGCCGAAGTAGCAGTATAAAAGAAAGAAGATCGCTATACAGGGGAGGATCGGGTTTGATACCCTCCTGGTCGCTTCAAGGAGAAGGATTATTCCGAGAAAACCGACAGTCAGGTCCATTGTGGTCGGTAGTCCCGCACGCATTACAATGTAGTCAAAATAGATGACGTGGTACAGGACCACGTATGCCGCGATGCCGCCAAGAATGAAGTCATACCAGGGGATAGAATCTTTTCTGGACTTTCCTGAGGCTGGGTAAAGCATGTAGACCAGCAACAGGACAAGCGCAAGGTGAAAAGCCCTCTGTTTAATCGCAAGAAGAAGCCCGAATCCTGAAGTGTAAAAATGAAATAAAGATAAAGCGATGGCAACGATCAGAACGAGCTTGTACTGCCAGCCCGAGAGAGTCCTGGTCCTGGCCTCAGTGTCGAAACGTCTTCTCAGCTCGTCAAGGTCTATCTGGGCGGATTCGACCTCAATATCGGTGTTGTTTTCAGGCTTGAGGTCAGTGGCATTCATATCTTCGGTCAAAATGATCACTCCTGTCTATAAATTTGATCCCCATAATGTAAGCCGGTCACTATTTAAGATAAATCAGAAAGATTTTACCACACACCTGTTCCCCTGATCATAGAAGCCTTTCCCGTAAAAGTGAACAGGCCAGGGGAGAAACCTTGACGGAGATCTCAATTCTCTTTCCCGGAAAGATCCTGAAGATTTCATATTCCTTAGGAAAAGAAATGAAAAAGACAAGAACGTTCCTGCCAAAATTGTCATCTCCAACACGGTAATAGATTGTCTGCATGCTTGAACGCCCCCCCCTGAAGCGGAACCACTCGCCATCAGCAACAAGTCTTCCGTTACCGGGCTCAATTATCGGAAGACCTGCATTCTGGGAAACGACCCTTTCCTCCCAAATCCAGATCCGTCCTTCCGTTATCCGGTATTCATCTTCAACAGGAGTTTTTTCCACAGAATGGATATACCTTGCGATCCAACGGTCGCCTAAAGGGACAGGCCTTGCGAAATGTTCATTACCCCCCTCGGAAATAGTGAGCACATAAACAGGTGATGCTGCAACAGCAATTACCAGGGCTACTGCAAGAACTGCCGGAACGATTGGTCTGATATTCATTCTCAAAACCTCGATGTTAATGCATCAATGTTACATGTCATCGGCTTGTCTCCTTGAGAAGGGGTACAAAACGGCAGAATTCACCCCATTCATCGCTATAGACACCGTCATGGATCCTGCGGGTCAGGATCCTCTCCGTGCCCAAGGTCAACCTGATGGGAATGACCACTATTGAATTGTCTGAAACCTGGTTCAGGAGATCCTCTGGTATGGTCTCTGAAGCTGCTGTTACGATGATCCTGTCGAAAGGAGCTTCCTCCGGAAGCCCAAGCCTCCCGTCCCTGTGATGGACAGTAACTTCATAGCCAAGTTCCTGGAGGATCCTGGAAGATGACCGGGCAAGGGACCCGATCCTTTCAAGAGAATGGACTTTGGCTCCTATTCTGGCAAGGATCGCAGCCTGGTAACCGGACCCGGTACCTATTTCAAGGACCTTCATGCCATCATGCACATCAAGGCTGCAGGTCATCAGGGCCACCATATATGGCTGCGATATGGTCTGACCGCTTCCGAGGGGAAGGGGGTTGTCCTGGTATGCCCATTTCTGGAGGTGGGCGGGAACGAACAAGTGACGCGGGACATTCAAAAGAGCATCGATGACTTTTTTGTCGGTTATCCCCCGGGGTACGATCTGGGAAAAGACCATTTCCTTAGCTCTGCCTTCCCAGTCCTGCAAGTTTATCAACCCCTGAAAGGCCTTATTGAAGGTTTTCCGGTTCATTCCCCATGGTGAATTCCCTGTTGCGTCCTGGCAATAAAACTGGCGGGCCTGAGGCGATTCGAACGCCTGACCTACGGCTTAGGAGGCCGTTGCTCTATCCTCTGAGCTACAGGCCCGCGAATGAACGACCGTTATATTACCATGCGGATCGGGCAACTTCAATGCCTTAACATTCCGGTACAGGAGAAACTGATACCGTTCAACACGTCAGGATGCTTCAGCACTGCAACATGACATGAACTGCAGCGTCTCCTTCGGCAAAAGCTCCCACTCTTTCATCGTTAATACTACATCTTCTTTCATCTTGTCGACAAGATGGGCCGGTGACTCAAAAGCGATCTCAGGGCGAAGTTTCTGCAAAAAGAAAAGAGAGATCCATTGGCCGTATAATTCTCCCCTGAAACCCGGGATATGGGCTTCACATCTCAGATCCCTTTTACCGGGAAAAGTCGGGTTAAGCCCTATATTTACCGCAGCTGGATAGCATTTCCCGTTCCAGACGGCGCTGCCCGCATAGACTCCCCTGGATGGTGTGATCTTGTTTGCAGGCAGGGAAAGATTTACTGTGGGAAAACCAATAGTTCTCCCTCTTCCGTCTCCCTTTTTCACCATGCCGGTGATCATGAACGGATACCCGAGATCGGAGGCCGCTTCCTGGACTTTGCCTTTGAGAACAAACTCCCGGATGAGGGAACTGCCTATCTTTCTCCCAGAAACCGAGAGAGAAGGCACTACTACAGTTTCCCAACCCCTCTGTTCTCCCAGTTCCTTGAGGAGCGAAGGGTCTCCTGTCCTTTTCCTTCCAAATCTGAAATCCTCACCCACGACAAGGCACCTGAGGAAAAGTCTGCTTTCAAGTACATCAATAAAGGCCTCCGGACCCATGCAGGCAAGATCTTCATTAAAGGGGATCCTGATTATTTCCGGAATGTTCAGACATCGACCGAGAATATCTTTTTCCGGCTCTGTGAAAAGCGGGGAAAATGGACTCTTCCCTATAATTGTTTGCGGGTGGGGGAAAAATGTTACAACACTCCATGAGTCCCCTGTCTTCCCGGAGACCTCGCCTGCCACCGAAAAAAGCTTCCTGTGCCCGGTATGGAACCCGTCAAAGGACCCTATAACTGCGATCATCTATACAAGTTCCCTCCCGGGGATCGTTGTGACCGGTCGGGCGAACAAACCTTTCCCCTCGTTCAGGATATGAGCAAAAGAAACGAAATGCTCACCTGTGATCATGATGTATCCGCTGCCGAAGCAAGAACCCCAACTGGTTCTCCTCAATTCCTTCAGGGGTACCGGTTTCCCGGAAAAGATCATCTCTCCGGTATTACCAGCAGCCTGGTATGTAGTGTACGCCTTCCCGATCTCCGTTAGCGGGATGATCATGTCTTCCACCACGACCGGCTCAGCATCCTCAAGCTTCGGACTGGGCAGGGCATCCTTCAGTCCGAAGGGGCCGATAGACTCCCTCTGGAGTTTAACTACCAGCGCACCACAACCGAACTTGTCTCCCAGGTCTCTTACGATGCTTCGTATGTATGTCCCACGGTGACATAATATCCTGAAGACTACTTCATGTCCTTCAGTAAGAGGGGTGACCCTGGAGATGGAATTGACAAGAACTGGTCGAGGTTCAAGGAAAACCTCACCGCCTTCCCTTGCAATGGCGTGAGCTCTTTTGCCATTGACCTTGACGGCGGATATTGAGGGGGGAACCTGATCCGTAAGCCCGGAAAACGAAAGCAGAGCACGATCAATTGCATGATCGTCCGGAATACCGGTACCGCAAACAGACAGGATCTTCCCTGAATGATCGTCTGTATCGGACCTCATCCCGAATTTTGCGGTGACACTATAGACCTTTGGAAGCATCATTACATATTGGGAGACCCTGGTGGCTTTGCCGACAAGAACCACAAGAACGCCCGATGCAGTAGAATCAAGGGTACCGCCGTGTCCTACCCTTAATTTTCCCGAGAAGATCTTCTTCACTATGTTAACGCAACGGGAACTCCTTGTGCCAGGTGCCTTGTCAACGACCAGAAAGCCCGATCTCATCAGATCCCTCCAGCAGGGAAATGAAAGAGCGTATCGCATCAAGAGGAGATCCCTGGATTTTACAGCCGGAAGCCCTGTTGTGTCCCCCGCCTCCCCAAAGTGCGGCTATCTTTCTGGCATCAACAGGGTTTCTTGTTCGAATGCTAACCCTGCAGCATCCGTTTTCCTCTTCCTGGAACAACAGCGCTATCTGTACGCCGGAAATTGAAAGAAGAGTATTTACAAGATTTTCGGTATCCTCCCTGCTGCCGTTAAGGCGTCGGAAATCTTCGCTGGTGAGGAAAGCAGAACACAATATTCCACCCAGGTGCAGGGACGCCCGTGAGAGCCCCGCTCCCCACAACCGTAATCCCTCCAGTGTACGGTTTTCATATACTTCTTCGTAGATCCTGGATGGATCGGCCCCTCTGGAAACAAGGTCTGACGAGATCTCCAGCGTCCGGGCGGAAGTTGCAGGAAAACGGAAAAAGCCAGTATCTGTTGAAACAGCAGTAAAGAGTGATCCGGCCTCATCGCTGGAGATATCCCAACCTGCTTTTGAAAAGAGATCATGGACCATCTCCCCCACGGAAGATGCCCCTTCGTCGATCCAGTTCAGGGTTCCGAAAATGGAGTTATCCCCATGATGGTCAATGTTGATGACAGGGTAAAGGGATGCCGCTTCCTCAATCCCGTTAACACTTCGTTCCGGGTTGCTTGTATCAAGTACTATCAGAACCGGGTTATCTGCCATATTGACATGGCTTAAGTCCTCACCGGTTCTATAGGAATCTGAAAAGGGCAGGAACCTGTAGATCCTTGGGAATGGGTCCGGTCCCATCCAGAAACATTTTTTCCCCATTGAAGTACCCCTCTGAAAAAAGGCACTTCCGCAGCCAAGGGTATCCCCGTCCGGCTTTTCGTGCGCCAGGATCACCCATGAGCGGGCAGATCCCATGGAACTGATCAACTGGTCCATAAGTTTCAAGATATCTCTTCCTCCAGGCTCCCCCGTCGACCATCGGGCGGAAGGTCCAGCCCGTCAAGGATATCTTCTATATCACGAGCCCTGTCCTCAGTGGTGTCATAGATAAAATGAAGCTGGGGTATCTGCCGGAGGTGCATTCTTTTGCCAAGAAGACTTCTCAGGAGGCCTGAGGACCTGTCCAGGGCCATCTGCACCTTTTCCCTGTTTTCGGGAGTAAGGGTACGAAAATACACTTTGGCATGGGAAAGATCCCTGCTGCAAACTGCCTCGGAAAGGACAGTCTCTTTCAGTGTTTCGTCCTTTAACCTTACCCTGATCAGTTCCGAAATTTCCCTAACCAGTTCCCTGTTTATACGCTCAATCCTGAAAGTCGGCATTGCTATCAACCTTTCGCAGATCACGCACAATGAAAAAATCTCCGTTCTCTTCCATGGCCCTGATGAACCTGAGTACCGAGTCCATTCTTTCCTCAGTCGATGAATGGGACGAGGAAACAGCAGCAAAGGCAACGTAAACTTCATGGAAGGCTCCGTCGGGACCGAGATCCGTCACCGATACATTGAACCTGTTCCTGGTCTTTTCAAGTACAGACCTGATAACCTGTCTCCGGTCCTTAAGACTGAACGCTTCCGGCAGTTCCAACTGCAACAGAAGGATCGAGGAATAGACCCCCGGAACTCGTTTCATCAATCAAGGGTCCTCTTTTCTTCCACAAATTCAAAGACTTCGATCATGTCCCCTTCCTTGAAGTCCTGCTGGTTGGAAAAACTCATGCCGCACTCATAACCTGCAGCGACCTCCCTGGCATCATCCTTGAATCTCCTCAGGGCAGAGAGCGAACCTTCCCAATAGACGACCCCGTCCCTGATAAGCCTTGCCTTGGCATTCCTTTTAATGAGGCCCTCCGTAACATAGCAACCCGCAACTTTCCCGGCTTTTGGGACCTTGAAAACAGCTCGTATTTCCGCCTGCCCCAGAACCTGTTCCCTGATCGTCGGGGCCAGCATGCCCTCCAGCGCTGCATGAACATCTTCAATAACATCGTAAATGATCCTGTAGAGCCTTATCTGGACTCCCTCGTCTTCGGCCATCTTCCTGGCATTGGGGTCAGGTCTTACGTTGAAACCTATAATGATAGCGTTCGAAGCAGAGGCGAGCATTACATCCGATTCGGAGATCCTTCCTACACCTTCGTGAACGAACTGTATCCCTACCTCGCTCGTCTCAATCTTTTTCAACGAAGCCTTTAAGGCCTCAAGAGAGCCCTGAACGTCGCATTTAAGCACAACTGATAGCGTGGGGGTATCTTCAGACTGCATCCTGTCATACATCTCTTCCAGGGTTATCTTTCTTGACGCGCCTGCTCCTGCCTCTTTTCTTGACATCTCTTTCTCGTCAAGGAATTGTCGGGCCTCCTTCTCCGTAGCTACAACGGTGAAAAGATCTCCAGGCTGGGGTACGGAAGAAAAACCGAGGATCTCCACAGCGGTGCTTGGCAGGGCTTCTTCTGTCTGAACACCGATATCGTCGATCATAGCCCTGATCTTTCCACAGGAGGTATCGGTCTGAATAATATCCCCTCTTCTAAGGGTCCCCTGCTGTACCAGCACTGTGGCGACAGGCCCCTTGCCCTTGTCAAGCCGTGCCTCTATAACTGTCCCTTCCGGTTTTACCGTAGGATCAGCTTTCAACTCGAGAAGGTCAGCCACAATAAGGACCATTTCAAGGAGTTGATCGATCCCCTGGCCTGTTACGGCAGAGATGTCAACTGCTATGGTGTCTCCGCCCCACTCTTCCGGTACAAGTCCATAATCGGAGAGCTGCTGCCTGACCCTGTCAGGCCTTGCTCCAGGTTTATCTATCTTGTTGACCGCAACAACGATAGGTACCCCGGAAGCCTTTGCGTGGTTCAGAGCTTCCACGGTCTGGGGTTTCACGCCATCATCAGCCGCGACCACAAGAATTACGATATCAGTTGCCTGGGCTCCTCTTGCACGCATCGCGGTGAAGGCTTCGTGGCCGGGGGTATCCAGAAAAACAATTCTTCTGCCGTTATGGATAACAGTGGATGCCCCAATATGCTGGGTTATCCCACCCGCCTCGGTTTCAGTGATCCTTGTCTTTCTGATGAAGTCTAGAAGGGTAGTCTTACCATGGTCCACATGTCCCATAACAGTGATAATAGGTGCTCTTACCAGAAGGTTTTCGCCCTTCTGCTTGGGCCTTTTCCTGACAACCGTCTCCTCCTGGGGTGCCTTGCTTTCTCCGGCAACAATGTCGATCCCGAACTCACCCGAAAGAACTTCCAGGATCTCCGGGTTAACCGGCGAATTAGCGGGAACCATGTGTCCTGAGGAAACAAGCACTTTGACAAGGTCCCCGGGCTTTTTCCCGAGAACAGCCGCCAGGTCATTGATAAGCGCACCTTCCGGCACAACGACCTTTTCCAAAGGTCCCTCCGTCTTTGAGGTTTTCGCTCTGACCTCAGAAAGAGCATCCTCTACCAGTTGTGCCGTTTCAGATTCGATAGAACTCATATGGTTCTTTACATCGACCCCAAGATCTTTCAGAAGATCCATCATTTCCTTGTTGGATTTTCCAAGCATCTTGGCCAGTTCATAAACTCTTATCTTGCTCATTATTATCGCCCCCCGGTTACAAGCATTTCGATCTTCCCCGTTAGTCCGTTACCAAGGGGAAGAGCCAGGATCTGTATGTCCCCCAGGAAAAGAAGATCCCTGATATCTGACCTTTGCAATTGATCCGCTACCAAGACCCTGCACTGGCCTCTTCTCCTGTAGCCTTCGATCATCGAAAGCACATTCCTTGAGTGATCGTTTGCCAGGATCACAAGAAGTCTGGAACCTTTTCTCAGTTCATTCCTGACGGATCCCTGTCCGCGGATAAGCATGCCGCTCTTTAATGCTATGCCAAGGATCCCGGAAAGCTGTGCTATCCGTTCATCTCTGTTCATGTATCGTTCTGTTGTCATCATTATCATCCATCAATTGACCAAGTGAATCGATCAGTCCCTCTGGAAGTTCTGTTTTCAGGGACTTCCCTAAAAGTTTTCTTTTCAGGGCAGATTCCAGGCACTTTATTTTCCTGCATAAATATACGCCTCTTCCCGGAGTTGTCCCCGACGGATCGATCTCCACTGAACCGGAAGGGCGTCTTACTATCCTTAAGAGTTCGTTCTTGGGGAATTCCCCTCCGCAGCCTACGCAGGTTCTTGGTCTTTTCCGTTTTCCGGATCCAGTCCTGTTCTCAGACATTGTTCTTCCTCTTCCGGATCGATCAGGTCCTCAAAAAGATCCTGCAAGGTGGGCAGTCTTTCGGGCTCAAGAACCTTGATATCGATCTTCCATTTGGTTAGCCTCGCGGCAAGCCTGACGTTCTGGCCGGCTTTACCGATCGCCAGGGAAAGGTGGTCGGGTCTTACGAAAACCTGTACAGACCTTTCCTGCTCAAGTACCGGTTCAACCTTGACAACCCTTGCCGGTGAAAGGGCATTCCTGATAAACAAGAGAGGGTCGCTGTTCCATACGACAACATCAATTCGTTCCCCACCGAGCTCCTTGCTGATCGATTTGATCCTGGAACCTGCGTTCCCAATGCATGCACCGACAGGATCAACGTTTGAATCCAGGGTGGATACCGCGACCTTGGCCCTTGCTCCCGATTCCCTGACAATTTCCCTGATCTCAATAGTACCTTCACGGATCTCGGGGATCTCCAGTTCAAGGAGCTTCCTCAGAAGTCCAGGATGGCTTCTCGACACCACAATTTTGGGGCCCCTCGTTGTCTGTCTTACCTCAACCAGGAAGAATTTCATCCTGTTGCCCAACGCGTAAGATTCTCCTACTATCCTTTCTTCTCTCGGAAGGATAGCCTCAGTCCTGTCGTTCAGTCTGACCAGGACCTGGTCGTTCTCCGACTTGAAAATAGTGCCGTTGACAAGGTCACCGATCTTGTCTGAAAATTCCTCGTAGATAACCTGTCTTTCTGCATCCTTCAGCCTCTGGATTATGACCTGACGTGCTGTCTGCGCAGCGATCCGTCCAAATTTTTCCGGTTCGACCTCAACTCTTACGATATCACCTACAGAGACATCATTAAACCCTGATTTTGCGGCTTCCTCCAGGGAGAGTTCCGTATCAGGCTCCACTACCTCTTCAACTATCTGACGAACCTCGCAGATAGAAACCTCACCGCTTTCAAGAGCAACGAAAACCTCAACGTTCTGATTTCCGCCCCTGTATTTACGGTAGGCTGAGATCATGGCGGCTTCAAGTCCCGATGAAATTACCTCAAGGGGAAGATTTCTCTCCTGGGTGATCTGTTTTAAAGCGCGAACAAAATCGCGTCCCAGCTGCATTACTGCTGCCTCCTTTTCTTCTTGCCCTTATTTACATGTTTTTGAGGAACTGGTAGATCGAACAAGAGATTGCCCTTCAGTATCTCTACAAATTCGATATTGAAAAGGCCATCATCATCGTCGTCAAAATCTATACTGTCCCCTTTTACGGCCAAAATGCTTCCCGTAAGGCTTTTCTTTCCGCTGACCTCATTCTTTAGTCGGATCTTGGCCCTTTTACCGGAAAAACGTTCGTAATCCGAAATTCTGATCAAAGGTCTCTCCACTCCCGGAGAACTCACCTGCAGGAAGTATTTTTCAGGAAGTCCGGGATCGGATTCGTCAAGCATACGGCTCAGCCGCCTTGATACGGTCTCGCAGTCCCTGACGTTTATTCCACCCAGGCTGTCGATATAAACCCTCAGAACATGGCGTCCTTCTTCCTGGACCAGTTCTGACCATACATATTCATAGCCGGATCGCTCGACCAGATCCTTTATTTCCTTGTGGACCCCGTACAAGCCTGCTCTTTCGTTTTCCATAGTCATCCGGTAAAACACCACCCGCAGCAATATGTTGTTGGCAGATAAAAAACGAAGAGCAGGAGGATCCTGCTCTTCGCCCCGATCGAAATAGAAAAGGCGGTTCAACCAGAAGATTATAACACGCCTGACTTCACATTTTCAACATTAAAGAAATTCTGAAAGCATAAACATACCCTTTAAAGAACCCTGGTTATGAAACTTATGGCATTCCACGAATGATCGCCGGTTTTCAGTAATGCGCAAAACATGACATAAAACTTGCATTTGCCGTCCCGGGTCGAACCTTGAACAGGATATTACGCTAAAACTCAAGATACATCGCGTCCAACGGTTCGCTGTTGCCCCCCTCCTACTCCATCCTGTAATTAGGAGCTTCTTTGGTTATTACTACATCGTGAGGATGGCTTTCCTTCACGCCCGCCCCTGTGATCCTTACAAAGCTGGCATTATTCTGAAGATCCTCAATATTGCGGGCGCCTACGTAACCCATTCCTGAACGAAGGCCACCAACCAGTTGATAGGAGATAGCACTCATTGGCCCCTTGTAGGGGACCAATCCCTCAATGCCCTCCGGAACAAGCTTGTCTTCAGCCTGGCCTTCCTGGAAATACCGGTCTCGGCTCTCTCCTTCCTTCATGGCTCCAAGAGATCCCATCCCCCGGTAACTCTTGAAGGACCGGCCCCGATATATTACAACCTCTCCAGGACTTTCATCGGTCCCTGCAAACAGGGAACCTATCATAACGGAATCTGCACCGGCAGCAAGGGCTTTTACCACATCCCCGGAGTAACGTATGCCGCCGTCTGCGACTACTGTCCTGCCCCTTGAATGAGCAACCTTCGCAACATCCATTACGGCTGACAACTGCGGTATTCCGATGCCTGCGATGATCCTCGTCGTACATATCGATCCCGGTCCTACACCTACCTTTACCGCATCAGCTCCGGCTTCGATAAGGGCTTCCGCCGCCTTTCCTGTAGCGATGTTCCCCCCTATCAGGGAGACATCCTGAAAAGACTTTCTTATCATTCTTACCGTCTCTATTACGGACCTGGAGTGACCATGGGCAGTATCAACAACGAGGACATCTATTCCTGCTTCAACAAGGTTTCCCGCCCTCTCCATCGCACCTTTTCCTACCCCCAGGGCTGCCCCGACACGGAGTCTTCCCCTGGAATCTTTCGATGCCTGGGGAAAATCTCTGGCCTTCTGGATATCCTTTATAGTGATAAGGCCTTTCAAAATGCCTTCCAGGTCGACGATCGGCAGTTTTTCTATCTTGTGTTTCATCAGTATTTGTTTCGCTCCCTCGAGGTCTGTCCCTACAGGGGCCGTCACAAGGTTCTCATGGGTCATTACCCGGCTTATCGGCTGCTGGAAATTGGTTACAAAGCGAAGATCCCTGTTGGTGATTATTCCAACAAGCTTGCGCTTTCCATCGACGATCGGGACTCCGGAAATATGGTAGTGATCCATCAGGTCAACGGCGTCCCTTACAAGGTCTTCGGGGTGGAGATAGAAGGGGTCGACTATGACTCCGGATTCCGATCTCTTTACCTTGTCGACTTCTGCGACCTGCTTTTCACAGCTCATATTCCTGTGAATGATCCCTATTCCTCCCTCTCTGGCCAGGGCTATAGCCAACCGGCTCTCTGTAACAGTATCCATCGCGGCGCTGCACAGGGGGATATTCATTTTGATATCAGGGGTCAGGAAAGAGCCGACGTCGACCTGGGACGGAAGGACTTCACTATAGGATGGAACAAGGAGAACATCGTCAAATGTAAGGCCATCCCCGATAACTTTTTCAGGGAGAATATCCATTGGAACACCTCCTTATCAGATCTTCATTCGCAGTATAAAAAATAAACCCACAGCTTTGGCTGTGAGTCTATACCATGAAAATGGTCCATGGCAACCGTAAAGGCCTTTTGATCAAAGTTCGTGCCTCGTAACAGGGGCATAACTGACAGAAGGGCATCTGATCTTTCTGACCCTTGCAATTGCAAAACACGCAATTGCCTCACCGTTGCCGACCTCTCCAATTCCTTCACCTGATTTTGCCTTGATAGACAAATTGCCCTCGCCACATCTGAAAAGGACCTTGTTAAGGCTCTCTTTTATCTTGTCGATCCAGGGGGCTAACCTGGGGACCTGGGCATTCACCACTGCATCAACCGATATAACAGAAAACCCTTTCGCCCCTATTATCCTGACAACTTCCGCCAGCAGGTCACGGCTGTACGCGCCCCTGTAGGACCGTTCCGTAGCCGGGAATATGGTCCCGATATCGGGGAATCCGGAGGCTCCGAGCAATGCGTCAGATATGGCATGGCACAGAAGATCTCCGTCTGAATGACCTGAAAGCCCCAGCCGGGATGGTATGGACACTCCACCAATAACAAGGGGGACGGCAGGTCTGAGGGGGTGAATATCATATCCCAGCCCCGAATACTCATCACCAGATCCATGTTCTATCATCCTGGCCATATTCAGGTCCTCAGGGTAGGTGATCTTGAAATTCAGAGGTTCGCCAGCGGTCCATCCTATCTTCTTCCCGGATCCGACCCAGGCCTGGGATTCATCGTCAATGTTTACGCTGCAGTTCTCCAGCACACCCTTAAGCTCAAGTCTCGGATAGGCCTGAGGGGTCTGGACTGCTCTCAGATCCCGCCTTTCGATCGGCCTGGTTACAGCGTCACCATCCATCAGCTTGAGAGCGTCGGAAACAGGAAGGAGAGGAACTGCAGCACCCTTGCCTTCAGCCTCTGCCATTACACGTTTACAGAGAAGATCAGAAACGAAAGGCCTTGCAGCATCGTGAACAATGACCATCTCATACGAAGAAGAACGAAGCCCGGAAAGAACGGATCCCTGCCTGAGGTCCCCTCCTGGAACGATCTTGACGAATTCCTTCACGGGGGAAAGAGAAAGATCAAAATGGTTCTCCATCCCTGGCGGGGTCACAAGTATTACCTCCCTGACACCTTCATTCGCAAGAGAAAGCGCAACCCTTGCAGACCACTCCCAAAGCGGAATACCTCCAAGGTCCTCTATCTGTTTCAGTCTTTTGCCGAAACGTTCACCCCTGCCTCCGGCAACAATAACAAAAGACCATCCCCTCAAGGGCGTACCTCTTTCCTGATCCTGCCGAAGACCATCCTTCCAGCCGAGGTCTGCAGCATGGATGTTACTACAACCTCTATTCTTTTGCCGATGTAGTTCTCTCCGTCTTCGACGACGATCATCGTACCATCGTCAAGGTATCCGACACCCTGTTGTGGTTCTTTTCCTTCTCTCAGCACGTCAACTGTTATGGCCTCTCCGGGCAGAAGGGTCGGTTTCAATGCATTTGCCAGTTCGTTTACGTTCAGTACGCTTATGCCCTGGATCTGGGCTATCTTGTTGAGGTTATAGTCAGTAGTTACAACTTTGGCCCCCAGTTCCCTTGCCAGGGCCACAAGACCTTCATCCACTGAACCCACCTCGAAATCCTTAAGGGTCACCTCCAGGATCTGAACCGTAACTTCTGAAAGATGCTGGATCTCATTGATTATATCCAGCCCCCTTCTCCCCTTGGTCCTCCTTGTCGGATCCGAGGAATCGGCTATTGACTGGAGTTCGTTCAGAATGAATCTCGGTATAATGAAAGGCCCTTCAAGAAATCCAGTGGCAGCGATCTCGAGGATCCTTCCGTCAATGATCACGCTGGTGTCAAGAACCTTGATGGAAGATCTTTCGCTGGTGGTCTCCAGGGAAAGTTCATGCAAATGGTTCCCTCCGCTTTCACGGCTGCGTCTACCTTTGATGCTGAAGCGTTGTTTAAGGCCCCCTATGGAGCTCCACATGCCGTGGATCTCCTCCCTCCTTTTCAGAAAGAGGGTAACGCCCAGGTAACCGAGGGCAACATTGAGAAGGATGGCAACATAACTGCCCACCAACGGCAGATCTGCGAACGGAAGTGCTGCAAGATTCGCAACAATGAGACCTGCTATCAGACCGGCAAGGGCCACCGAGATATCATGCCAGCTGAGGGTTTCGAGATTTTTTTCGAATGATAATCCAATAAAGCCGAGGATCCTTACAAAAACAGGCGTGATAAGATAACCGATCATCGAAAATAAAGCCACACCAATGATAAAGGGGAGAAAAACGAACGGAAAAGCTTCTCTTGGCCACCATTCCTGCATTACGGCTATCCTTACGAGCTGGTAGCCCGCCACACCCCCCAGGAAGACAAAGATCGCCCTGGCAAGATAGAGCATGATCTTTACGACGCCTTCGGCCATGTTTTCACTTCCTCTCTATGTCAGCTATTGTCCTGAAGCCTGACTTCCACCCGCGATTCGATGGAAGCATGCAGGGTAACCCTGTCAGCGTAGCCTATGGTCCCTCCAAGAGGGAGTCCAAAGGCAAGACGGGTGGTCTTTATCCCAGTGTCCCTGACTGCATCCAGAACTGCAAAAAAAGTCAGGTCTCCTTCCACACTGGGGTTTGTCGCAATGATCAGTTCAAGAAAATTGCCTTTTCCTGAATATTCTTTCAGCCTCGCGAGCCTTTCGGGTTCGATGTCCTGGCCATCCATCGGGGAAACTCTTCCACCAAGAATAAAATACAGTCCGGAATAGGCTCCCGACTGTTCCATGGATAGCATATCCTCCACATTTTCCATTACACAGAGGGTCTTTCTGTCCCTGAACGGATCCGAACATATTGAACAGGGATCCTCTGTAGTCAGGTTACCGCATATTGAACAACAAAATGTCCTGTCCCGCATCAGTGAAATTGTCGATGACAGCTCACTGGAAAAATCGGACGGCTGCTGCAAAAGGAAAAGAGCGAACCGACGTGCCGTTTTGTCACCTACTCCCGGGAACCGGGAGAATAGTTTCATAAGCCTTTCGACCGGTTCAGAGACGGACATTCCCCTCACCTAACCCAGACCGGGGATGCCCAGGCCTGCGCCGAACCTGCCAAGTCTTGACTGGGCCATCTCCTTGCTTTTGCTGGAGGCATCACTAATGGCTGCGACGATAAGGTCTTCAAGCATCTCTTTCTCCGATGGATCAATAACCTCGGGTTCTATGGATATGCCTGTTATCTCACCCTGCCCGGTGGCTGTAACCCTTACCATGCCTCCACCAGCAACACCTTCAACGCGCTCCCTCGCAAGCTGTTCCTGTATCTTGCCGATCTCTGACTGAAGTTTCTGTGCCTGTTTGAGCATCTGTTCCATGTTCATTTCTTTCATCACCTTTCCGTGTTTCGTGATCATCTTGTCCAATCCCTGTCCCACAGTCCTAGTGGTGGTAGTTCCCGCCCTTTTCAATGGTAACGGCTCGATAAAGCTGTTCAAAGAGCAGGAGAAGGCATAATTCATGAGGAAGGGTCATAGGGGACATGGAAAGCCGGAAGTCGGCCCTTTCCCTCACCGGCCGGGATACACCGAAAGGCCCGCCCACACACATGATAACCCTACCCATGGACTTTCGGAGCGTTTCAAAGATCCAGGCGGAAAATCCCTCACTTGTCATGGTCTCCCCGAACTCGTCCAGCAGAATTAACAGGTCCCTCTCGACTATCCTTTTAAGAAGAACCGCCCCTTCTTCCTGTACAACGTTTTCCGTCGGCCTCCTTCCGGATATTTCCCGGACCGTTTGCCATTCAAAAGGTATAGAGGCGTTTATCCGACGATGGTACCCCTCGATCTCTTTTTTATAAAGGGGGTTTCTCGGCTTGCCAACGGAAAGGACCACAAGTTTCATTTCAGGCCCTTTTCCCCTTTCCCGATCCGACCCTCCTGTTGCGAAGCATTTTTTTTACAGCGAAAGCCTCATCTCTTTCTCTCTCGGAGAGTGCCAGCATTATTCTTTTCCGCTCGGATTCAAGTTCAGGGAGCATCTCCTGTTCAAGGTTGTTCACCTTTCTCCGGGTCTTCTCAAATTCCGTTTCCAGAGCATCCAGTTTGGCTTTCAGGTTAATGTATTTCCATAGAAGAGGCTCAATTCCGGAAAGGGTTTCGAGCAGTTCATCCACATGAATCGAGGCCATAGCGGGATCCATAAGCATTCCGCTCAACAATGCTCCCCTTCCTTCATCTTCCGGAAAGAACTGCGAGTAGCGGCACCCCATAAGGGCATGACGTACGATCCTGACCTTCCGGGGCTCAACACCCCAAGAAAGGAGCGTCATTACCGACTCTCCTTCATAAAGCTGTACCAGTGCGTAGGCATATGACACGAAGGAAAGCATCCTTTCGACTTCACCTCTCATGGATCGGAAGGTGGAACGGTCAGATTCGATCTCCCGCAGAAGCGCTTCCTTCTTTCTTTCCAGCAGGGAACATCCGAACCTTACGGTTTCGATCTGACGTGAAAGATCTACCAGTTCGCTTCGGGAGACCGGGAGTTCATTTGACATCGGCTCTTGACCTCCTGATCTCTTCCAGCAGATCCGACGGTATCCGGTAAAGCTCCTCATCGGGAAGTACCGAAAGGGCATTCAAGGCTTCAAAAAGAGATTCTTCAATATTCCGTGCCCTGTCTCCCTGGTTCAGGAATTCTTTTTCAAAAACAGAACCGAATTCAAGATAGTGTTTCTCTTTTTCGGTCAATCCCTCATCACCGACGATAAGCCTTAGCCTTGCCACCTCCCTTGAACGGGCATAGGACGCAAAAAGCTGATCCGCCACCTGCCTGTGGCCCGGAAAGGTCCTGCCTTCGCCGATACCTTTGTTCATCAATCTGCTCAAGCTGGAAAGAACATTTATGGGAGGATAGACCCCCCTGGCCTGCAGCCCCCTCTCGAGTACGACCTGTCCTTCCGTAATATATCCGGAAAGGTCCACTACAGGGTGTGTCATATCGTCACCCGGCATGGAAACGATGGGGATCTGGGTTATGCTTCCCTTTACTCCCCTGATACAGCCGGCTCTTTCATAAAGACCGGCAAGATCGGAATACAGGTAACCTGGGAACCCTCTCCTTCCAGGCGCTTCCTCCCTTGCGGAACTGACCTCTCTCAGGGCTTCGCTATAATGCAGCATGTCGGTCATTACGACCAGAACATCATATCCTTTTTCAAAAGCAAAAAACTCGGCAATGGAAAGCGCTGTTCTTGGCGCAAGAAGTCTTTCCACCGCAGAATCGCTGGCAAGGTTTACGATGAAGACTCCGTTGAAAAGGGCTCCTGTCTCCTCGAAGCTGTCCCGAAAGAAACGGGCCTCCCTTTCAGTAATGCCTATGGCCGCGAAGACCACCAGGAATTTCTCCGGGTTGCCTGGAACATGTGCCTGCCTCACGATCTGGGCGGCTATCTCGTTCGCCGGAAGTCCCGATCCGGAAAAAATAGGCAGTTTCTGTCCTCTCACCAAAGTGTTGAGAAGGTCGATAGAGGAGATCCCCGTTTCGACAAATTCATTGGGGCTTTCCCTCATTGACGGGTTGAGAGGAGAACCGGTAATGGGGACCTCTTTCTCGTAACAGGCCATCGGTCTTCCGTCCCTTGGAAGCCCCCTTCCATTCAGGGTCTGCCCCATAAGGGCCTGACCAAGGCGGACTTTCAAAACATCCCTTTCAAACCAGATAGTACAGGATCCCGGGTTCAGCCCAAGGGTCCCCTCGAGGACCTGTATGGCGCAGATATCCCCGTCTACCTGAAGGACCTGTCCCATTCTGGAGTCCCTTTCTGTCTGTATCTCCACGATCTCTCCGAGGGCGGCGTTCCTCGCGTTCCCGACAAATATCAGGGGTCCTGAGATGCCTTTGACCAACCTTGATCCTTCCCTGTAAAGTTTCATCTGCCAGGCTCCTCCATATCGGCCAGGGAGCGCCTGACTTTTGTCAGCCAGGCTGACGCATCCCCTGGAAAATTCTCCTCGCCTGACTTGCGCAAAATCAGAACACCTCTGAGAAGATCGAGGGGCTGGACATTATTGTGCAGTACCCCCTTGCCAATCCCCTCCGAAACCGTCGAGTGAAGTTCACGAAGAGTCCTGGTAAATAACATCTGCTTTTTCGGTGTATTGAAAGAATCGAGCGGATCAAAGGCATTCTGCTGAAGGAACCCGATCCTTATGATCTCTCCCATTTCAAGATCCCATTTATCCTGTTCCGAAAGGGCATCCCGGCCGACGATCTGGACCAGTGAGAGCAGCTCTGATTCCCTGTCAAGAAGGGCTTTCAGGAAGGAAGCCCCTTCCTTCCATTCATCCCCGAGGTTTTCCCTGAAAAAGGGCTGTAGAGCCTTTTCATAAAGGGAATAACTGCGCTTCCAGTTTATTGACGGGAAATGCCTGCTTTCGGCCAATCTTTTGTCAAGAGCCCAGAATGCTCCGGAAAGCCGAAGGCTTGCCTGTGTAACTGGCTCTGAAAAATCCCCGCCCCCGGGAGAAACAGCATTGAATATGGTGATAGACCCCTTGCGGTCAGGCACACCAATAGTCCTTACCCTTCCCGCTCTTTCATAATATTGGGCCAGCCTTGATCCAAGGTAGGCCGGATACCCCTCCTCCCCGGGCATTTCTCCGAGTCTTCCTGATATCTCCCTGAGCGCCTCGGCCCACCTGGATGTGGAATCAGCCATCAGGGCAACATTCAGACCCATGTCCCTGAAATATTCGGCAATGGTCATTCCCAGATAGATGCTGGCCTCCCTTGCCGCCACCGGCATATTGGATGTATTCGCGATAAGTACCATTCTTTCCATTAACGTCCTTCCAGTGTGAGGATCGATAATGTGGGGGAACTCCTCCAGAACTTCTGTCATCTCGTTGCCCCGTTCCCCGCACCCTATATAAACGACCATCTCCGCGTTGCACCACTTTGCAAGAGATTGCTGCGTAACGGTCTTTCCGGTACCGAAGCCACCGGGAACAACTGCTGCCCCGCCAAGCGCCACAGGGTACATCGTATCAAGCACTCTCTGGCCGGTGATCAATGGTTCGTTAAAAGGAAGTTTCTCTCTGAAGGGTCTGGGAGTCCTGACGTTCCATCTCTGACACAGACCGATCTCCGGGCCGTTCTCCAGAATACAGACCGTCTCGTCTACCATAACCTCTGCTCCTTCGGGAAGGATAGTGCTCACAGGACCTGCCTTCACTCCCGGAGGTGCCATGACCTGGTGAAGGAAGCCAGTCCCCTCCCGGACAAAACCTATTATGTCACCTGGATAGACGGGGTCTTTTGCTTTTTTCGCGGGAGTGAATACCCATTTTTTCAAAGGATCAAGGCTTCGGGCCAGGAAACCTCTCTCAAGGAAAATGGAACCCTTTGAGTTATCCGTTATCCCAGAAAGAGGCCTGCCTATGCCGTCAAGAACACTTCCAAGAAGTCCCGGGCCAAGGTCGATGCCAAGAAGTTCCCCTGTGAATTCTACAGGTTCGCCAACATGGATGCCGTCAATTTCCTCATATACCTGGATATCGGCCACATTACCATCGATCCTTATCACTTCGCCCAGGAGCCTTTCCCGCCCGACACGCGCAACTTCATAATTGGCGACCGGTTTTACGGTCTCAGCCTTGATCACTGTCCCGGCAACGCTTGTTATCTTCCCGCAACTGGACATTGGATCACTCCCAACCTTTCACACTGCTTTTTAAAGAAGGCATAACGACCCATACTGGCCCCTCGGGTAATCTGGCTTTTCTCTTGTAGTGTTCCGGAATGCTTTCAGCCCAGTCCGATTCCACCAGAACAAAGGCTACTTCCTCGCTCTGAAGTTTCTTGAAACACACGGGAAAATCATCGGCCCCTTCGCAGACCATCGGTTCAAGCCCGAGAAGTGACCAGAGTTCTATGAACAGCTGCCTGCCAAGAACGTAACCTTTGCCAATGTTTTCTTTCATGAGATCCCATCACCCCGGGAGAACCATTTTCCCCATGATCGATCCAACTTCCAGCCCCATATCAACTCCAACCACCAGGGCATTCAGGTTCTGCCATTCAACCAGCTGATGGGCAATAAATGCAATGGATACTTCAATTCCCAAAGGATCTTTCCTTCTTTGAGAGATCTGCCAGAGCCAGAACAGCCTTCCTGCTTTTCCAGGCATCATTACGAGAGGACTTCCACTATCCTTTGGAATAAGACTTTCCCAGACAGTGGCACCCAAAAGCTGACTGACATTGTTCGAGCCCCTGAGTCTTTCCAGGGGAAGAGAAAAACCCCCCTCGATAAAAAGCCCGAAGGCTTTCTCCCTGTCGATCGTGTCAGCAGCCACCCTGGACCATATGTTCATATTCCAGATATCAATGGACCTTCCCAAAAGTTCTCGTACCAGGTTCCCGTTCTTGTTCCTGTGACGGTTCAGGATCTCCTCAAGGAAAGAAAGTACTTCAGAAAGAAAGACCCTTTCGCTTGCAGGCAGGGTCGATCCTTTCCTGAGGTGGGAACAACCCGCTGCCAGGGCACTTGAGAGAGGGTGTTCAGATGAAAGGCATTTATCTATGGCATGCGATAAGGAATGACTTTTCCAGAGCTGCCTGAAAAAGGGAACAGGAAGTGAACCGTAACCGTGCCAGACCGGGTTCCCTTCGTAAACTGCCCCTGTAAAAAAATACCTGAGCAGGAGACGGCCATTATGAAGATCAGCCCTGGCCAGCAGAACTCTCATCAGGTCCTCGGGTTCGCCCATTGCCATCTGCCTGGCATGATTAAGGCTATCTGACGCCGTATCGGAAAGTGCCATCTCTATCCTGCGATGGGTCGAGAGAGGTTGTTCGACCAGGCTTTTTCTAAAACTCTTGCCATACCGGGTCTCCAGAAGGAATAATTCTATTCCTTCAAGTGACCTGGACGCGATCCTTCTGTAATCCTCTCTTCCCAGGAAATCGGAAAAGTGGGCCCGAAGCCTTGCGTTAAGGTATCCGTAGTTCTCTGGAAAACCTGTTGAATCCTTCAAGAACATCCCCGTAGATCTCCGAAAACTCCTTAAGAAATACCTTCTGGAAAAGATCCCATCGGGCCTTGATGCTGTTGTTCACGATCACGGAACGGGTCCTTGAATCCAGGACCACACACCCTCCCCATTCAGGCCCGGGATCACTTTCCTCGATCAGATCCACTTTCGGGTCATCGGGTACCAGTAAACCCTCCCCCATGGCAACAATAACGACCGCCGCCTCGCCGAGGGCTTCAAGTGCTTCGTGAACCAGTGCCTCCATAACGAAAGGATATCTGGTGCTATCCTTTCTGAGGTTCACGATCTCGCGGCACACTTTTTCAGAGAGATCATCCAGGTATGAGTTTATCCTGGACATGGCCTCTTCCCGGACTTCGAGGAGAGCCCTTCTCTTTTCCCTTTCAAGAAGCAGTTCATATTCTTTCCTGTGTTTCACTCTTATCGAGTGCACTTTTCTTTCTGTATCCCTTCTAGCAAGGAATATCTGCTCGGATATGAAGTTATCCGAGTCCTTCTTCAATTCGGCTACTTGTCTTAAAAAGTCAGCCTCAAGGGCCTTCTTGAACCCCTCTACCCCTGACATATCGGCAGAATTGTTTCCTGACATCATTAATTGCTAGCCTGCCAAGGCAGGATCAGGCAAATTGCAGGATCAACATAACCGCTACAACAAAACCAAGGATCACCATAGTTTCGGGAATAGCCTCAAGTATGATGATAATGCCACCAGTTTCAGGTTTTTCCGCGATCGTTCCCGCCCCAACGCTGCCTATCCTTGCCTGGGCGTAAGCGGTTGCAATTGCCGGAATTCCCACCGCCAGGGCGGCTGCAAGAGCTATCAACGCTTTTTCCATAGTTCAGGTTTCCTCCTTGAAAAGGGTTTGTACTGGGTGCCCCCTCCCGAGTGGAACTTGCCCAGGAACTCGACGTATTGAAGACGGGCTGAATGGAGGCTTGATCCAGCTACTGCAAGGACAAAATTCAGCAAATGTATAGTAAGCGCCATAAAGATCCCGATAAAAGTCACTCCCATGGAATCCACGAAGCTGTTGGCAACCATCGCGAGGATGGCCGATGAAAGTCCAATGGCCGCGATACGCACGTAGCTCAGTATGTTCCCGACGGAGCCGAAAGCCTCGACGAGCCCTCCCATGCCCCCGCCGGCGAGAAGAAGTGCCAGTCCAAGGATGAGAAAGGATACGGCAATAGAAAAGAATTTCCCCGGAAGCCAACCCTTGACAAGGATCATGGCACTTAGAAGGGCTCCAAGCACGAAAATATTGCCAAGCCTTTCAAGCCAAAGGTGCCGGTGCTTTGCCCTGATACCCTGGACAAAACCCATTAAATATCCAAGAAGCACATGGGCAAAACCAAGGCTGACAGTGAAAATCATTACAGGAATAACAACCTGTGACCTTTCAAGCCATAGAGGTTCAAGATGCAAAAGCCTGTGCCCTATATCACCAAATACCTCCCCGTATGCTGCTCCCCAGAAGATCGACCAGGCTGCTACAAAGAGAAGAATAGATCCGATATCGCTTACCAGCGGACGGTGTTTCATTTTTTTCAGCCAGCTACCCAAAAGGGCTATGATGATCCCGTATCCGATATCGCCGATCATGCACCCCCCGAAAAAAGGGAAGAATATTCCTATCAGAATAGTGGGATCCAGACCCTTGTAGCCCAGGACAGGCATCAGTTTGAGAAAAAGCTCAAAGGGACGGAAATATGGCGGGTTTTTAAGTGAAGTCGGTACATTGGCCCATTCCTCGGGACTGGGATCCCTCCATTTGACCAATACCCTGTCTCCGAATCTGGACTTGATAAAATCAGATACCCTTTCTTTTTCGTCCAGTGGTACCCACCCTTCAAGCCTGAAGATCTCACCCCGGGTCTCACTAGCGGTCTCTACAAGGATCTCCTCAACTTTTTCATCAAGAAGCACGAAAAGGGCTCCAATTTTTGGACCCCATTCCAGTTTTGTCCTCTTCAGGGTCGCATCTATCTCGCCGATCCTTCTGGGGAAGTCGCCAACGGCCTGTTCCATAAGGGGAATGCCTTGCCTGTAGGGCACTCCTTCGTATTCACCCGGAAGAAGCCATGGAAGGCAGTCACTGGCTGACATGATCTCCATGACGATCCTGACGTGATCCGGGTGAGCGGCTATGGCGACAATTGTCTCACCTCCGGGGCTGACCGAAGAATGGTAGGGGGTCTTGCTATCGCCGCCCAGGGGGTCTTTTTCACTTATTTGTTTCTGTATCCTCGAAACAAGGTCTGGAACGCTGACCCTCTGAACCCACCATAGGGTTACATCCATCCCTTTCGTGGAATTCTCGGTGATAAAGTTCTGAAAGTGGTACAACGTCCTCAAAGCAGACCTTACGGAGCTGATGCGACCCTCCAGTTCGGACTTCAGGGCGACCTGCTCGGTAAGCCTCATGCTGAAAGCGTCAAGGCTCTCCCTGATCCCCTCGATTATCGTTTCGTCCGGTTCGGAAAGGATGGCTCTCTTTTCCTCGAGGTTCTTCTTCGGAATGGTATTCCATTCGTCCCATCCAAGGGCTTCGAGCAACCCCAGGGCTTTCCCCCTCAGGATCTTCAGTTCACCGGCGGATTCCGGGGACAATGCTTCTCCAGGTTCATCCTGAAGGTGCAGAACTCCAAGGTCATGAAGGGACTCAACGATCATGGATCTTTCATTTACAAGACCCCAAAGCTTGAGGAAAACCATATCCCTGATCAACGGGAAGTGTCCCTTCCTTCCTGGCTGGGCATTTTCGGGATGAACTTTTCAACGGCATCCCTTGCAAGTGCTTCCAGATCCTGCCTTTGCATTGTCGATGAAAGGAGGGAGATCATCCCCTCCCTTAGATCAGAGACAAAGGATTCCCTGTCCGAGAAAAGGGTGGCCTCATATTCGGACCACTCCTCTCTGGCCTTAACGATGGAGTTTTCCGATAATTCCTCGATCCTTTTCAGGGATCGTTTCTGCTCCTCCTTCAGGCGGGACCTCTCCTTTTCAAACCTTATCTCAAGCTCCTTCCTGAAGGACTCCAGTTCGGGGTGAAGATCCTGGGTGACGTCGGTCTCAGATTCCCGGGGGTTCATGGAATTCATTGCCTTCCATCATAAATTCGCAGAAAGCTCCGCGGTCAATAACACCTATAAGTTTTCTTCCTTCTACCACGGGAAGCCTTTTCAGGCCTTTTCTGATCATAAGGTCAACTACGGTCATGAGGCTCTCCGAAGGCCTCACAAATATCGGATCAGGATTCATAACATCCTTTACCCGAAGGTCTCCCATCTGTTTAAGGCGCTTGATCAGATCGCCCTCAGAATCGTCAAGAAAAGAACTCTGGGCCAGGACTTCAAGGTAGGTCGGCGTGGCCTTCCGCAGAATATCCTTCTCGGAGAGATAGCCTACAAGAACCCAGTCATCACGGACTACGGGAATACCAGAAAGTCTCTGGCTGTAGAGAAGATGAACTGCATCAAGGATCAGATCATCCTCGGCTACGGATGATAGATCCCAGTGCATAAGATCTTCAGCATTGATCGTCAAAACCTCATTCCCCTTTCAGAGAAGAAAAACCCATCCTTGCGAGGAAAACGTGGTAAACAAATATTGGAAGGCGACGCACACGGCTCCATCTCCATGGTTCCTGGATGAGCCGGAAGAGCCATTCCAGGCCTGCCTTCTGAAAGATCTCCGGGGCTCTTTTCAGATCTCCGGAAATAACGTCGAAACTGCCGCCTATCCCAATGGAAACAGTATTCTCAAGCATCTTCCCCGTGCAGGACATCCAGATCTCCTGCCTGGGAACTCCCATGCCTACAAAAACAAAACGCGAGCCCGATCTCCTGATATCGTCGACAACGCAGGATATTTCACTTTCCTCAACATACCCGTTCATAGTACCGCCGATGATCAGACCGGGATATTGTTCCTTCAGCCTGTCGGCAGCCTTGTCAGCTACTCCCGGCTTTCCTCCCAGCAAATAAACCGGCCAACCCTCAATTGAGGCAAGTCGGCACATTCTCCCAATGAAATCTATTCCGGGTATTCTCTGGGCAACGGGATTTCCAAGAAACCTGAGGGCAGTGATCAGCCCCTTCCCATCTGGCAGGACCAGGTCAGCTTCCCTGACAATATTCCGGAAAAGGTCGTCTTCTTTTGCTCTCAGCGCAGAAAGGGCATCCAGGGTTACTATGTATCTCCCGCCCATGTCCTGTTGTATCCAGGACTTGATCCTGCCGAGGGCGTAATCGACGGAAATGTTGTCAACGGAAATACCCCAGATAGAAGAACGGTTCGAAAAACCGGAGATCTTCCTTGTTCTGGAAGAAATGAAAACCAGTGAGCCTCCAAGCATCACTGCAGAGGAAAGCAGGGCAGCCAGGGCCATTTTTTCGTCGCGTAGCTGGAATGATGCGACAGCAGCTCCCATTACAGCGCAAAGGACCCCCACAGCGCGCACGGCCGGGGTATGATCCATTCCCCGGCTGACAAGTCTCCTGTAAAGGAAAAGAGTGCCCTGGGGTCTTGAAGAAAAAGCCCGGCTTACGATGTTGAAGGAGGCTTCGGCTATAGGTATGGCGAAAAGTCCAAGGGGTATGAGCATCAGCGTTGAAAAGGTAACACCTTTGCTAACGCCGAGAATGGAGGTTCCGGCTATCAGGGTACCCCAGAGCGCAGCAACGGGCTCTCCCAGACGTCTGTAGGGGTGTCCGTGACGACTCCAGAAGACGGCCAGTATCACTACACCCAGAAGGGTCATATAGAAGGCACCGGAAATATGCTGTCTTGACAGGCCTGTGACAATAAGCATGACTACCCATGTAATAGCCGAAAGGAACCCTGCAAGTCCGGGTATCTGATCCATTTCCTGCAGAAGAAGAGGGAATATCCCAACCCATAGGGCCGTGACCACAAGCGATGAGTATCGGTTAAGAAAAAGGAACTGACCTTCGGGGAAACCTATAAAAGATATACCCAGTCCCATGGCGGCAAAGACAGCACCAATGGCAAAGAAACCCGCGGCCCAGGGGAAACGCGGTTCCGCTTTCTGCCCCAGGCCGATTATCGCCGAAACCATCCCAAGGGCAATGACAAGTCTGACAGAGGGATCCGCCGACCATATTCCACAAAGCCCCCACGCGGCAAGAAGGCATACATCCTTCAGAAAATGATACTGGTCCCTTTCCAGTGACTTTTTCGATATCCTCTGGATAATGAAAAATGTCACGAAAAGGGAAAGAGCCAGAAAGACCATACCCTGTATTTCGTGGACATCTACCGGCATAAGAGATCCTCCCGGAACGTCACGCAAATACCGCAGACAACTCCCTTTTTCTGGAGCCTCTGCAGCTGCTTATGATTTTAACATGAAAAGGGCCGGATGGTTCATCCTGATTCACTGTTTTTCTATCAAGGATACTCCGTTCATGTATGGTATCAGTGCCTTCGGGATGGAAACCGACCCGTCGCTGTTCTGGTGGTTCTCAAGGATGGCTATAAGACAGCGCCCCACGGCAATACCTGAACCGTTAAGGGTATGAACGAACTGTACCTTGCCGTTCTCCCCGGAACGGAACCTTGTGTTCATTCTCCGGGCCTGAAAATCTTCGCAATTGCTGCAGGAGCTTATCTCTCGATATTTCTCCTGGGATGGAAGCCATACCTCAAGATCATAGGTCTTGCTGGCGGCAAAACCCATATCTCCGGTGGAAAGGAGCATGGTCCTGAATGGCAGTTCAAGTCTCATGAGTATCTCTTCTGCGGACCTTGTAAGCAATTCCAGTTCCTCGTAACTCTTTTCGGGGGAACATATCTTGACCAGTTCTACCTTGTCGAACTGGTGTTGCCTGAGCATCCCTCTGACATCCCGGCCGTGACTTCCCGCTTCCCGTCTGAAACAGGGTGTATAGGCAGTGAAATAAAGGGGGAGCTGGTCCTCATGCAGGATCTCTCCCCTGTGAAGGTTGGTAAGCGGGACTTCAGCGGTGGGGATAAGCCACAGATCGTCGTTAGAACAGGAATAAAGGTCCTCGGCAAATTTCGGAAGCTGACCCGTTCCTCTCATGGTATCGCTGTTGACAAGGAAAGGTGGCTGCACTTCGATAAATGAGTGCTCAACAGTATGAATATCAAGCATAAAATTGATGAGGGCCCTTTCAAGCCTCGCCCCCATACCCTTCAAGACCGTAAAACGGCTTTCCGCCAGACGGACCCCTCTCTCAAAATCCATTATTCCCAGTTGTTCGCCAATATCCCAATGGGGCTTGGGGTCGAAATCGAATTCCCTCGGCTGACCCCACGCACGGATAAGTGTATTGGCATTTTCGTCCTCCCCTACCGGTACAGATCCATGCGGAATGTTGGGTATCTCCAGAAGGAGGGACTGGATCCTGTCCTCAAGGTCGGCTATCTCTTCATCCTTCCTTCGTATTTCTTCTCCAATGGAACGCATTCTTTCCATGACATCTTCGGTCTCGCCGCCGGTCCTTCTGAGCTCGGCGATCCTTCTTGATCCCCTGTTGCGTTCGGATTTGAGTTCATCCGTAAGCGTCAGGATCTCTCGTCTTCGGGAATCGATCTCAATGATCTCATCGACGGAGAAACTTCCGTTCCTCTTTTCCAGGTCTTTCTTGAGTTCTTCAGGTCGTTCCCGGAAAAGGCGGATATCAAGCATTCCCCGTTTCCTCCCCGGTGGCTTTTCTCATCTGCCTGAGGAGGTCGGCCATCTCGATCGCCGCAGACGCCGCATCCGCACCCTTGTTCCCTGATTTGCTTCCGGCCCTCAACAGCGCCTGTTCCAGGGTATCGCAGGTCAGAACGCCGAAAGCAACTGGTATTCTCTGTTCCATTTCCACCATGGCCAAACCCTTTGAAACTTCCGCGGCCACAAAATCGAAGTGGGGGGTATCGCCCCTTATGATAGCTCCCAGCGCGATCACGGCATCATATTTTCCTGTCAGCGCACTTTCCCTTGCTGCCAACGGGATCTCCCAGGCCCCCGGGACCCAGGCGATATCGATATCCTGTGGCTGGACATCGTGCCTCAGCAGGAAATCCTTGGCGCCCTCCAGAAGCCTGGAGGATATCAACTCATTGAACCGGGACACCACAAGCAGGAACCTTAGCCCGGTCCCTAACAGTTTTCCCTGGATATTCCTCATCTTTCATCCCTTCCTTGTCATTGAGGTATGTACCCGCTGGTACTAACCGATTATGTCCTTAAGGTGAAGCATGTGTCCAAGCTTGCTTTCCTTGGTTTGCAGATACCTCTCGTTGAAGGTGTTAGGTGTGATGATAAGCGGAACTCTGCCTGTGACCTCCAGGCCATGCCCCTCGAGACCAATGATCTTCCTGGGGTTGTTGGTGATCAGCCTTATCCTTTTCATGCCAAGATCAGCGAGGATCTGGGCTCCCACTCCGTAATCCCTGAGGTCGGGGCTGAAACCCAGGGCTTCGTTCGCTTCTACGGTATCAAGTCCTTTCTCCTGGAGTTCGTAGGCGTGGAGCTTTTCAAGCAGGCCTATCCCCCTGCCCTCCTGCCTCATATAGAGCAGGACCCCTTTTCCCTCAGCATCTATCATCCTCATGGCCTCCCGGAGCTGGGGGCCACAGTCGCACCTTAGCGAACCCAGAGCGTCACCGGTAAGGCATTCGGAATGCACTCTGACAAGGGTCTCTTCTCCTGAGGAAATATCGCCTTTCACCAAAGCCAGGTGGATTTTTTCCTTCATGTCCTCCAGTACTGAAATGTATGCGTGTGCTGTAAAATTCCCGTATTCAGTCGGAAGATCGACTATGGCTACTTTTTCCACCAGCTTTTCCTTGCGATTCCGGTATCTGATAAGTTCTTCTATCGTCATTATCCTGAGCCCGTGCCTGGACGCAAACTCCAGGAGGTCCGGGAAACGGGCCATAGCACCATCATCCCTGATTATCTCGCATATGACACCAACGGGTGCCATGCCTGCAAGCCGGGCAAGGTCCACTGCAGCCTCGGTATGTCCCGCCCTTTTCAGAACGCCACCCCTTCTGGCAACAAGGGGGAACATATGCCCGGGCCTTCTGAACATTTCGGGTAAAGCATCGGGGTTTGCCAGCAACCTTGCAGTGACTGCCCTTTCCTCGGCAGATATTCCTGTTGTGGTCCCTTCCCGTGCATCGACGCTTACAGTGAAAGCGGTGCAGTGAAGGTCCGTGTTCTCCTTCACCATGGGTTCAAGATGGAGCCTTTCCGACACCTCCGTCGAGAGAGGGACGCACACCAGTCCTCTGGCCTGGGAAACCATAAAGTTGATGCTTCTTGTATCAGCAGCTTCTGCCGCCATTACCAGGTCTCCTTCGTTCTCCCTGGATTCATCATCAACAACTATGACCATGCCGCCGTTCCTGATAATGTCGATAGCTTCCTCGACACTGACTGCCAATTCATCATTCCCAGGAGCTTTCATCCCTTATACACCTTCCTGACCCGACTATTCCCACCCTATCTCGGCAAGGTATTCCCTCGTAAGACCCCGTTCACTGGTCTTGCCGTTGCCGCTGAGCAGGTTTTCAATGTATTTGGCAATTATATCGTACTCCACGTTCACCCGGGTTCCTTCAGCAAGGAACTTCAGACTTGTTCTTTCAAGCGTTTCAGGGATCAGCCCCACCCGGAAAAAACCATCACCTTTTTCCATCACCGTAAGGCTTACTCCCTGGATAGCCACCGATCCCTTTTTTGCCAGGAATTTACCGTCGGGTGATCTCAGTTCAACGTCGATCTCCCATGTTCTGCCCAGTTTTTTCACCCTGAGCACCCTGGAAACAGCATCAACATGTCCCGTGACAATGTGCCCCTCGAATCTGCCCCCCAAAGCGAGAGACCGCTCAAGGTTGACAATATAGCCTGGTCTAGTCTCCGCGAATATGGTCTTCCCGAAGGTCTCAGGCATCATTTCTACGGAAAAGGAGTCACGGTCCATCCCTCTGACCGTCAGGCAGGTTCCGGAAACCGCGACCGAATCGCCCTTTCGGAGTTCACCGGCAAACTGGACGTCACCGATATTCAGGACCATAACCTCTCCGTTCCTGCTGGAGGAAATTATCCTTCCTGTTGATTCTACAAGCCCTGTGAACAAGAGTTGACCCCCTCAAGCCAGATATCGCCTTCGACTTTCCTGATGGAGCCGAACCTGATACCGATCGACCGGGCAAGATCCTCAATGATGAATCCGTCGCCAAGTCTTTTCCCGGTTCCCGCAAAAACCGGTGAAACGAAGAGAGAGACCCCGTCGAAAAGTCTTTCGCTGATAAAGGAACCGATGAGGCGTTCCCCACCTTCGACTAGAAGGTAATTCACCCCTTCCTGTGCAAGCTTCTCGAGGATCTGGTCCAGGGATTGTTTATGATCATCCGTCATTGTGATCTCAAAAACACGGCAGCCTTTATTTTCAAGGGACAGCCTTTTCCCTGCGGGAGCCATTGGAGATATGAAAAATATGCTTCCTTCCCTGATGAACCGGGCTTCCTCAGGGACCCGCAACATAGGGTCCAGTACCACCGCAACCGGGTTACGTCCGGAAACACTTCTTACAGTCATTGCCGGATCATCCTGGAGAGCAGTTCCGGACCCGACCATAACAGCATCATGGCTACCCCTGAGCATGTGTGCCCTGGCACGGGAAAATTCGTTGGATATCCACTTGCTCTCGCCTGAACGGAGGGCCATATTAGCGTCAAGCGTCAAGGCTGCTTTAAGGGTGATCCAGGGTCTTTTCCTCTCGATCCTTGAAATGAAACCCCTGTTCAGATCCCTGCATTCCGGCAACAGGACATTTTCTACAACATCGATGCCCTCGGAACGGAGAATGTTGAAACCCCTGCAAGAGACCCTGGGGTCAGGGTCAGCCATCCCTGCTACGACTCTTGATACCCCTGATCCGATTATCCTCGGTACACAGGGAGGGGTCCTGCCGAAATGGCAGCAGGGTTCAAGATTGACGTAAAGCGTTGACCCTTTGCCCCTTTCACCGGCCATGGCCAGGGCCTTGACCTCTGCATGGGGACCGCCAAGTTCGGAGTGGTAACCCCACCCGGCCACTCCCTGGGGATCAACAATAACACATCCCACCATGGGGTTGGGGCTGACGTTCCCCGTACCACGTAAAGCCATGCTCAGGGCCATTCTCATATATAAACGATCCCTCTTGGGGTCAATGCCCGTCATCTGCTCCACCTGCTCCAGAAAGATGAGACATGATCCTCCTTGCAGCTTTCATTCCGACACCTTTTATCCTTGCGACCTCCTCCGGATCTGCACGTTCTACCCCTGCAACACTGCCAAAAACCGAAAGCAGCCTTGAGGAGATTATCTTCCCTACACCCGGTATCTTTTCCAGCTCTGATCGCGACATTCTCCTTCGGCCCGCATTCCGGTTAGCGGCAATAGCAAAACGGTGCGACTCGTTCCTCACCCTCTGCAGGAGCAAAAGAGCCATGCTTCCCTCTTTCAGGCGCACAGGAGACTTTTTCCCCGGGAGATATACCAGTTCCTCCCTCTTGGCCAGGGCTGCAACGGGTACATTTTCAAGTCCCAGTGATCTCAGCCGGCCAAGAGCAAAATCCAGTTGACCAGGTCCTCCGTCAATAAGGATAAGCTGCGGAAGTGTCCCGGTTTCTTCAAGGAGCCTGGAGTATCTTCTTTCGATGGTCTCACCAATGGACCGCAGATCGTCAATTCCTTCAACCGTTCTGATCCTGTACCTCCTGTACAGTGAGGGGTTGGGGAGACCCTGTTCGAAAACCACGCATACCCCGTATGTTTCTCCCCCCGAGAAGTGTGATACGTCGAAGCCTTCAATTCTCCAGGGAAGGTTTGCAAGTCCCAGTTCTTCCTTAAGATGGACCATGCTGTTCCAGGTATCCTGATCCAGGGGCTCGGAGAAGACCATCGAAACGTGCCTCCTTGAGATCTTCCATAATGACCGGATAGTATCCCTTAGCCTGGCTGCCGTCTCGAAATCCAGTGATGATGCAGCCTTGTCCATCCTCTCCCTGAGTCTTCCCACCAGGTCCGCTGACTGTCCCCTCAATAAAAGGATTATGTCAGCCACCCTCTCCCTGTATTCCGCAGGGTCGGCCAACCCTGCGCATGGGGCAGGACATCTGCCGATATCGTGCCTTACGCACGGTCTTTCCTGCCATTGCCCCTTACCGGAAAAGGAACCGCAAATTCTCAAGGGGAAATACCTTTCAACAAGACGTAACATCTGCCTGAGTTCCCCGGCGCTTACGAAAGGTCCAATGTATACGGCCCCATCCTTTTCCCTGTGCCTGGTGACGACCAGGCGGGGGTAAGGCTCTTCGGTGATCTTGACATAAGGATACCTCTCACCCATCTTGAGGTCGATATTGAAAAAGGGCTGATACTGCTTGATAAGCCTGGCTTCGACGATCAGTGCCTCAGCTTCTGTTTCGGTCCTGATCACTGAAATGTCTTTTATGGACTGCACCAGTTTCCGAAGGCGCGGCGATGAAAACCCCTCGTGCCGGAAATAGGACTGCACTCTCTTTCTAAGTGATTTGGCCTTCCCGACATAAATTACGTCACCGTTCCTGTCGAGGAAAAGGTATACCCCCGGACGCAAAGGCAGTTCCGATATCTTTTTTTTAAGGCCTTTATCTTCCAAGATTACTCCCCTTCCCGCAACAATGGGCCATGCATGTTAGTCTATTCCGAAAAGGCTTATTAATAAAGCTTTGACGGTTGTGTGCCTCGTTCCAGCCCTGCATGAAGGAGAAGTTGTTTTCAGGGACAGATTGATATAGGATACTTTAATTGTTGTATGTTTCAGATCTATGGAGGTGCCGTAATGACATTGAAACTCTACAACGACCTTACCCGCAGGAAGGAACCCTTCGAACCGCAGGAACCCGGAAAGGTCACCTTTTATTCTTGTGGGCCAACCGTATATGACTACTTTCACATAGGAAACGCCCGGCCGTTCATCATCTTCGACGCCCTTCGCCGGTACATGGAAGCCAAAGGCCTTCAGGTTATATATGTGCAGAATTTTACCGACATAGACGACAAGATGATCAACAGGGCATCACAGCTGGGGATCTCTGTCTCAGAACTGGCCGACAAGTATATCAAGGCCTATTTCGAGGATGCGGACGCCCTGGGGATCAGACGTCCCACACACACACCAAGGGCAACTCACTACATCCCCGAGATCATTGATCTCGTACGCCGTCTGGCCGAAAAGGGACATGCCTATGTAATCGATGGAGATGTCTATTTTGACGTTATGTCTTTTCCAGCTTACGGCAAACTTGCAAAACAATCACTTGATGATCTTCTTTCAGGCGCCAGGGTTGAGGTGGATTCCCGTAAACGCCACCCTCTTGATTTTGTCCTCTGGAAATCCAGAAAGGAAGGCGAACCTTTCTGGGAGAGCCCATGGGGACAGGGCCGACCTGGATGGCACATCGAATGCAGCGCCATGTCAATGAAACTGCTTGGGGAGACCATAGACATCCACGCTGGCGGAAGCGACCTTGTCTTCCCTCACCATGAGAATGAGGTAGCCCAGGCCGAGGCAGCGACAGGAAAACCCTTCGTAAAGTACTGGATCCATAACGGCTACATCCTTCTCGACCAGGAAAAGATGTCCAAGTCCCTTGGCAATTTTCTTACCGCAAGAGAGGCAAGGGAAAGATACTCATCTCTGGCGATCAGGCTTTTCATGCTTGGTGCCCACTACAGATCACCGATCAGCTTCTCCGATGACAGCCTGCGTCAGGCTGAAAGCGGAGCCTCAAGGATACAGAACTGTTATTTTGAACTTCAAAGTGCCCCCGCAGACGACGGGTCAGAGAAGAACAAGGATGACATATTGCTTTTGGAAGGAGCGCTGGATCGCTTTAACTCGGCCCTTGACGATGATTTCAACACAGCGGGAGCGATCGGCATTCTTTTCGATGTCGTCAGAACGGTTAACCACGCGACCTCGGGGGGTAGAACTGTTTCCCGTCCTTTCAGGGAAAAAGCTCTTTCTTTCTTCAAATACGCAAATGAAATACTGGGATTGACAGAAGCGGAAAAGCCTTCAGCCTCCCTGCAGATACCCGGAGAAGAGGTCGAACAAATGATCGCGTCCAGGGAAGAAGCCAGGAAGAACCGGGATTTCAACAGGGCTGATTCGATAAGGGATGAACTGGCGGCCATGGGCATTGTTCTTGAAGATACACCCCATGGGACAAGATGGAAAAGATCCTGACCATTTTTTCAAACTGCGGGGAGGTTTATCATGGAAAACGGGGAAACCAGGTACCGAAAAACATACCCCGTCTCATGGGGGCAGTTCCACAATGACTGCCGTGCCCTTGCCTGGAGGCTTCTGGAAATACGCCAGGATTGGGAGAGGATAATAGCTATAGCAAGGGGAGGTCTGGTCCCCGCCGCAATAATAGCAAGGGAACTGGACGTGCACTTTATCGACACTGTCTGTGTTTCCAGTTATACGGTGAGATCCCAGGGAAGATCAAGGGTGTTGAAGCAGGTCGCAGAAGACAGCGAAAAATGCCTGATCATCGACGACCTGGTCGATACAGGCAAAACAGCCAGGATAGTAAGGGAGATGCTCCCTAAAAGTCACTTCGCCACGGTTTATGCCAAACCCGACGGCCGACCTCTGACGGACACTTTTATTACGGAGGTCAGCCAGGAAACCTGGATCCTCTTCCCCTGGGATTCGGAACCGCAGTATCAGTACATAGAACCGATCGCCGATCTGTCGAGGGTACAAAAGGGTGAATAGACATTCCCTTTTATCAGCCCCTTTCCTCCCTTGAATAG
>Ga0068714_10000341_pt1 | contig 96561 bp, 67 predicted proteins | sample MTBNYHSulfiMetaG_FD_62988 | JGI IMG/M metagenome (GOLD analysis project Ga0068714, IMG submission 62988) | Enrichment culture microbial communities from rom New York Harbor, USA that are MTBE-degrading - MTBE-NYH (New York Harbor Sulfidogenic)... | ecosystem: Environmental > Aquatic > Marine >...
TTACAAGTTGCAAAGACAATTCAGAGCTTTGTTATGCCTTAAAAAACCTTCCTGCCGAAGGCAGGATAGTCTCTTAACGGAGAAGTGGATTTGTCCAATTCACGCTGAACCAGTACAATAATGCTATCGTAAAAAATAACTCAACAGGCAAGGTTGCAGATGCAATAATACAATTGCATTCGGTAGCTAAAGATATAGTTGCTGGAAAATTCGAGTCATTAGGTGTTGATAATAGCAAGACAATACTTTGTATTGTTGTAACATTTGGTGAAATATTTTCCGCAAATTTGGATTGGTATTATAATAATTTTTTCTTAAAAAGAGCAAACGAAAAATCAAATGATTCACTAAAATCAATGCCTAATATGCTGGGTCGCCCAATAATAATATCGATTGAAACACTAGAATTATTAATTACTCTACTAAATAATGTGAATATATCTCTTGTTGATTTATATATTGAAAAAGAAAACCTAAATTATCATGTCGTAGGTGATTGGGATAAGTTTATAGGTTCTAAACTGAAGAAAATTGATAATTTCGAACCGTTGTGTTTTACTAAACAACAAGTTAATGATTTTTTAGATAGCATGCGCTTCAGTATCAGAAATGGGGTAGGTTAATTGTTCAAAGACAGGTGGTGCTGAAGTTTTTGGATACTGAAGATCGCCCTGGCTAAGGGCCCAATAAGGGCCAGCATATCCTGCTTTTCCTTCTGGCTCAGCGGCGGCTGGGCTGGACGATATATCACTAACACCGCTAAAAATTCCCCCTCCTCCGTCACCGGCAAAGCCAAAAGCGATAAGCCAGCCAGCAATTCGCGCTGGGCTTCAGGGATCTCCAGCCATTTGCCCCCATCGGCTACCAGCACCGGCTGGCGGGTCTCGATGACCTTCTCGATAATCGTAGCTTTCGCAGTCTCCTCGATCTGGGCAATATCGTATTTACTATCATACCACGAGCCGGAGATATGGGCTTCGATTTCCCCGCTGGCAGCCAGATAAATCAGGGTGCTGGACTGCGGGAGCTGCTGCTTGATCTGTCGCAGGGCCTTATGGAGCATATAACTCATATCGAATTCGCCCATCAGCTCATCCTGCAGATCGTAAGCCCGGTTCATCCGCTGGAGAGTATGAGTAAGCTGCTGATTGGACCGTACCAGGTCGCGGCAGATGATGTCAACTTTTTCCCGCAACTGTCGGCGGCTGCGATTTATGTGCCGGCATAATTTTCGCATCCTGCCGTAGCGTCGGGCGATTTTCAGCTTCCGCCGACGGCGGGCCAGGGCAGAGAGGATAATCTCCTCCAGATGCTCCGCCTGAACCGGCAGGGCGATGATCCCGTCAAAATCCAGCCGGGCGGCACGCACCGCCTCATGAATAGAGCCGTCCGACAGAACCGCGACTAAGGCAGGGTTATCTTTCGCGGCGGCCGGGCCAAAAAGTTCCTTGCCGGGATAGATAAAATCGTTGATCTTACCCGGACGGCGGATTCGATCGAGTTCGCCAAGCTGCACCAGCAGCACATCCATACCGGACGTCACCCAAGTGGGATTATTACCGGCGAAATCCCCCGCCCTGGACAATGGCCCGGCTAGTGCCGGGGCCTGTCCTCGGTGGTACTGGTAACCATCCATCTGCCGCAGAATCGGGTGTAATTGGCTGTCAACCTCATCCGGCAGAAGGGACATTACCTTAATTTTATTCTCCGCTCCTGACAAGTTATTTTCCTCACTCCCGGAAAACATCGTCTCCGCCGCTGATGCGAAACCCGTTATTCCTGGGTGTCGTTTGTCAAAACCGCGTCACCGCGGGGATTATTTTGCTCAACGGGCAGAGATATCCTGGCTTGGGTGCCTTGTCCTTCTTTACTGTCGAGGTGTACCTTGCCCTGGCTGTTTTCGATATACCGACGACAACGGCTGAGTCCCAGGCCACGCCGGCGACCGGCTGGCTTGGCGGAAAAGAACGGGGTAAAGGCCTTACCCAGTGTCTCATCATTCATGCCGCAGCCTTCATCGGCGATTTCCAGAATTACCTCGCCCGCCAGTTCGTCAAATCGGGCGGTTATCCCGACCTTGCCGCCGTCCTGGTCATAGGCTTCGATGGCATTGGCAATCAGTTCCTTCAGGGCGGCAATTATCTGCTGCTCATCGACAGAAATCCGCGGCAGATTTTCTTCAAGATGAATCTCGAAGGTAACGTGGGCTGCCTGGGCCTTTTCCTGCAGGGCATTTAACGAGTTATTGATGATCGTTTGCACGTCGCCGGCCTGACAATGGGGTATGCTGGGCTGAGCGAATTCCAACAGCTCACTGATGATCTGGGTTATCAGTTGTCCCTGCCGGGCAATCGTCTGTAGGGTTTTGCGCCGTTCTTCGTCGCTTTCCGAGCCGGCGAGATACTGGGCCCGGCCCACGATAACCGCCAGCGGATTATTAATCTCATGGGCCGCTCCGCAGGCCATTTCCCCCACCGCGGCCAGGCTGCGCTTTTCCAGAAGCTGGCGCTGGGCTTTGTCCAACTGCCGGCTGCTCTGGGTGAGCTGTTCACACAAGAGGGTTTGTTTTTCCTGTTTTTGGGCCTGGGCGATAGCCAGGGCGGCACCCGCGGCAAAAGCCTGGATCTCCTTTAGTTGACCTTGATAGTTGATCCGCTGATCGTCCACCTGCCAGAGTATTGCCCCAATCAGTTTTTCGCCGGCCCTGAGCGGGATCATTACCGTGGCCGAATCGTCAAACAAAGACGTTACCTGCTCAAAAAACCAGTTATGCTCCCTGCCGATGGGGAAAACGGCAAAATCCGGCGGCAGATGCTCATCATATTTGGGGCCTGATATTACGTCGGGGTCTTCCGTCCGGTCAACGAGAAACAAGGTTGCCTTGCCCACCTTTTCCAGCTTGATCGCCCCCTCAACCATCAATTCATCATCCGACAAGGCATAGGTCGCGCAACGGGTGCAGCCGATATGCTCCTGCCACAACTCGGTAATCAGGCAGCAGACATCCACCACCGATTGGCCCGCTTTCAGGTCGGAGGCCAGTTTATCGAGCAATTGGAAATATTGACTGCGGAGCTGCAGCTTCTGGTTTTGCCGGCTGAGCTGCTCGTTGAGCTTGCCCAGGACGCTATTGGCCTCGGAAAGGGCCTCATGATAAAGCTCCATCGGCTGAATCTCGTCCAATCCCAGGAGCATTGCCCGCTCACTAATCGTCTGGGGGAGCTTGCGGGAGATATTTTCAATCACCTCCGCTCGGCAGCCCAATTCCTTGGCCACCTCCATCGCACTCTGCGGCAGGTAGTAATTTCCCGAATAACCGATTCGCTGCTGCCGGGCCAAGACATCGGCAAGATACACCGTTTGCACAATACCAGGATTAGCGATAGCTCCGGGCAGGCCATGCACCCAATGATGGTGCAGCCAGATAACCTCCTGCAGGGACTGCGGCAGTTGCCATTTCTCGGCCAAGCGTTTGCCCGCGGCCGTGTGGTCGATCCCCAGAATCATTTGTTCATATTCGGCTATATTTCCCAGCGAGGACTGTGCCAGTTGCACTACCCGGGCAAAACTTTTGGGCAGCGAGGTGTCAAAGGCGATTTTTCCCAGATCATGGAGCAGGCCGCAAACAAAGGCCTCTTCCGGATCAACTTTGGGATCGATATGTCGGATAAGCATTTCCGAGGCACAGGCTACCGCCAGGCAATGTTTCCAGAAACCCACCCGATCGAAGCCGATATATTCACCCGCCGCAGGCGGGTGGGGCTTTTCGAAGGTCTCAAAGACCTTAATGCTCAGAACCGCATTGCGGACCGCGTCAAACCCCAGCAGAATAACGGCTTTACTCAATGAAGCCGTCCTCCGGCTGAGGCCGGTTCCGGCTCGGGTAGCCATCGCGATTATTTTGCTGGACAAAGAAGGATCGGATTCGATGAGGCGGACCACTTCCTGGGCCTGGGTATGGCTGCTGGTAGTCAGTTGAATCAAGCGAGCGGCTACCACCGGCAGAGTGGGCAAGCTGTTAAGCTGCTGCAGAACCAGCTCGATCTTTCTGCCTTTCGATCGGGCCGCCTGCTGCTCTTGACTAATGCCGCTTGCCATTTAATTTCTCCCCTTAATATACTGCCGCCGATATCATGGGTGTAAGGTTAGATATTAAGCAATTCCGTCATTTTCCCGACTAAATCATCGATACTGAAAGGCTTTTTGAGAAAGGCGTCGGCGCCGAGTTTTAACAGGTTGTCGATTTCATCCTGATTAATCACGCCGCTGACAATGATAATCTTCATGTGCTCGAAAACGGCATTTTGCCGAATGGTCTTACAAACCACGTTGCCGTTGACATCGGGCAGCATATAATCGAGGATCATCAGGTCCGGGCGGAACTCCTGGGTCAGGACGCCCGCATCGTAGCCGCTGGATGCGGTACGGACTTCAAACCTTCCGTCACGCTCCAGCACATCCACCATCAGCTCCACGATTTCCGGATCGTCATCGACCACCAGCACCTTCCGCCGACCCGAATCCAAAAGGTCCAGCGGTATATCATTTTCTTTCATAAACTTGATTAAGCTGTCCCGCGGAATCCGACGGAACTTCGACCCCGGAACCCGAAAGCCCTGCAGCCGGCCGGAATCAAAACACCGGATAATCGTCTGCTGGCTGACCTTGCAGATGGCCGCCGCTTCACCTGTGGAATATACATTCTTCATAATCGCTTCTCCCATGTAGCCGGATAAGATACCTTCTTGTCCAAGGAAAATTTACTAACCAATAGGAAGCATGATCTACTCTTCCTCGTTTACCCATGCTTCCCAAGTTAACTATCGGCACTGGTCCCTGTCAACTTAAATTACTATTTTTTGTAAGGCCCTACCGATAAGCAGGTTAAATCATTTTGTAACGGTCGTAACGTCTGGAGAGGCGCGAAAAGGTATGAAAAGTGGGAAGGTGAGAAGGTGGGAAGGTGAGAAAGTAAGAAGGAATCTTAATGGGCGGGATTCGCGTCGGGTTTGAGACGGAATCGGGGCGAGTTTGTTTTCGGACCTGGTTGCCGCCGGGATAATTACCCTGTTATTCGCGCGTCGTGGTATCCGCCGGCTTCTCATACAGGCACTAATATCACTACAACTGATATATTTTAATTTGCGCCTGGAAGGATATGCCGGTTTTAATATCTGGGTATAATCGGCCTGCGAGAAAATACAGGAAAATCAGGTAAAAATCCCCTGCCTCATTTGCTCCAGAGCGATTTTCATCTTAAATTTATCCAGGTTACTTAATCAACCATAACACACCCGACTTTTACATGCACTATATGAATATCGCAAATATAGTTTTAAGCAAACCATACGTAAATGAAATCCGATATGGTCCATAACCATTACCTATGGTTGTTGGCCCTATAACTATAATCGTTCGTTTTGTAGCTGGGTAACTTATAAATAAGGAAAGGCAAGGGAAGTAAGTTGTTGTAGGAAAAATGGTTGGTTGGCTGGTTCTTTATAGATGAGATACGGTGTCTCATCGGAAGTCCCCAAGTGGCAAAAGTAAATTATAAACTAATCAGGAGACAACGGAGGAAATAGTAATGAAAAAGTGCAATCGAAAAAGTGGTTTTACTCTGGTAGAAATTTTGATCGTGGTAATCATACTCGGTATCCTGGCGGCAATTGTCATCCCGCAGTTTACCGAGGCGTCCAATGACGCGCGGGAGTCCTCGCTGGTGAGCAATATGCAGACGCTGCGTTCGCAGTTTGAGCTGTACAAGGTCCAGCATCTGGACGTGTATCCCTGGAACAGCGGAACTACCGATGCACCAGTGCTTGATTCATCGGACAACACTATCGCCCGCTTGATCAGCAAGAGCGATGCCGACGGCACCCTCAACGCCACCGGAACTTTTGGACCTTATATGCAGACCGTTCCCTGCAATCCGTTCTGCAATAACGCAGACCCGGTCTTTGCCGCGGCCCCAGCCGATGACGGTTCTGTTGATTGGGTTATTGATATCAACACCGGCGCTATTACCAGCGGCCACACGGCTCATCCGGGTATTTAATTAAGGCCCGGACAACAACCGTCCTTATCATTAACTAATAACCGTGGCCCGGCAACCAACTTTTCCCTTCGCCCGTAATTTTGTTGCCGGGCCTGGTTATCCTCTACGGAGGGCCTTCTTTCGGGAAGCAAACGCGATGAAAAGCATGAAGACGGCAAAAAAAACAAATAAATCCCCCTTATTTTCCGCTTGCCTTTGCCCAGCTTTTACCCTGATTGAAATTCTCATTGTAGTAATCATTCTCGGCATCCTTGCCGCTATCATCATTCCGAAATTTTCCTCCGCTTCCCGCGAAGCGAGAGAAAATATGCTACGGGAAAATCTCCGCGTTATCCGCACGCAAATAGGTATCTATAAGGCCCAACACCGCGATGTGGCCCCCGGCTACCCGGCCGGCGACATCGGTCAGCAGCCCACCGAGCAGGAGTTTGTCGCCCAGTTGACCACGTTTACCGACGCGCAGGGAAATACCAACCCGGTACGAACGGACATTTACCACTATGGGCCTTATATGCTGAAGATGCCGGAAAACCCGATTAATACCCTAGATACCATCGAAGTACTCCCCGACAATGCGGATTTACCCGCTGATGCCGATGACAGCACCGGCTGGATTTTAAAACCCGCTGACGCCGCTTTATTTGCCGATTGCGCGGGCGTCGATCTCAGCGGCAATCTTTACTACTCTTATTAAGATAACGTGAATTGCTCATAAGGAGTGTATGCCATGACGGTAACCGTTGATCGCTATACCAGAATTATGCTGACAATCATCGCCGTGCTGTTAACCCTGATGGTGGCGGGTCTGTGGTACGAAGCCCCTGCCAGTATCCCGTCGGCGCAGGCGGGCATACCTGATAACGGAAAACAGCTTGATATGGTCATCCTGAATCTGGAAAAAATCGGATACTCCATCCAGGAGATCCAAACCCTGCTGTGCTCGGGGAAAGTCAAGGTGCAGGTCGCCGAATCCCCTGCCGCCCCCGCCGTCCAGATGAAGGAAAAATCTGTAACCGTAACCGAAAAAAACCCGGAAGAACCCCCGGCGAAGTAGCGAACCATGAACTTATCCCGGACCAAAAATCAGGCGGTGGGCTTTACCCTGGCCGAGATGATGGTGGTGGTAATTATCATTGGAATTGCCGCCAGCGTCATCATACCCATGATCGGGGACAGCAGCGATCTACAACTGGAGACCGCCGCCCGCCAGCTCGCTTCCACGCTGCTGTTCGCCCAGACCTACGCCATCGCCAACCAGAAGAAATATCAGGTGGTATTCGACACCGCCAATCACAGCTATGAAATACAAGATGAAAACTCCCAGGTGATCAAGGATCCAACCGGAACGAGTAATGCCGAAAATTATTTTTTCAAAGTCACCTTCCCCGAATGTAAACATTTGCGCAAGGTTGGCATAGACAACGTAAATTTTGACGGAACCAATAAGGTTTGGTTCGATCGTATGGGCATGCCATACCGGGGCGAGATAGCGGATGCCACAGCCCTGGCCAGCGGCAGTGTAACCTTAAAGGCTGCCGACCGGAATATGGTTATCACGGTTGAGCCGGTTACCGGCAGAATAAAAATTAATTAACCCGCTGCGAGATTGATATTTTCGGCCTTATCGCTACCACCCATACAGGTATTATAACTTGATAGCGAATCCAGCGCCGGAAGTCGTACAAAGCCTTCAGATGATGGAAAGGCCGGACGATATAAAGAATACCCAAAAACGTTACCGAGGAGGCAGATAGCCCTATCGTAAGTAAGGAGAGAGAGAAAATGAAGAATTGCCTAATTGTTATTACCGCCACGATCGTAATTTTAACCGGCCCGGCGCTGCTGCCGGTTACGGTCTATGCCCAGGAGCAACCCGCGGTCGCCGCTTCCGATGCCCCCGCTGCCGCTGCTTCCGATGCCCCCGATCAATCGGCGCCGATAATCGCCGCCCCGGACGCGGAGGGAGTATTTCCCTCGCTGGTACACCATGGCGATATCACCGAGTTCCTCAAATTCCTCAGCGTGGCCAGCCATATCAATATCGTCCCTTCCTATCAGGTTAAAGGGACCATCGAGGTTAATCTGTTTGACGTCAGCCTCAATGAAGTTCTGGAAGCAGTCCTGATCCCTAACGGCTTTACCTATGACAAAAAAGGCCGCTTCATCTACGTTTACACGCAGAAAGAATATGATCAGATTAAAGCCGCCGCCATGAAGATGGAAACCAAGGTCTTTCACCTGAATTATATTTCCGCCCAGGATGCCCAGGATCTCATCACCCCCATGCTGAGCCAAACCGGAAAAATCACCACCACCCCCGAAGCGATTTACGCCGAGAAGGCAGAAGGTCTCGGGGAAAATTGGGCGGGCAGCAGCTATATCGTCGTGGTGGATTATCCCCAGTATCTCGATAAAATATCAGACCTCATCGACAAGATCGACCGTCGCCCGCCCCAGGTGCTGGTGGAAGCAACTATCCTGGTGGTCAGTCTCGACGACCTGAACGAACTGGGCGTGGATTTTAACGTCCTGGGCGGCGTGGATTTTCAAGGCGGACTTGACCCGTCAACAAGCGTGGCCGGCGGGTTCCACGCGGCGTTCGATCCCGCCGATGTCCAGTTGGGCGGCACTAAAAGCAGCGTGCTGAGCGGCTTTGCCGGAAACGTAACTTCCGGCGGGCTTTCCGTCGGCATTATCAAAAATAATCTGGGTCTGTTCGTAAGCGCCCTGGAAAGCATCACCGACGTCACCACCCTGGGTAATCCCAAAGTGCTTACCGTCAATCGCCAGGTAGGTGTGGTTCGCGTCGGTAGAGATGAAGGCTATCTAACCGCTGAATCAACCGCCACCACCACTATCCAGAACGTCAAAATGCTGGAGACCGGTACCACCCTGAAATTCCGACCCTTTGTTATGGATGACGGCCGCATTCGCATGGAATTGCATCCGGAAGACAGCAGCGGCAAGGTCGTCATCAAAGGCGATTTCGCCCTGCCGGAAAAAACCACCACGCAAGTTACCACCAACGTCCTGGTAAAAGACGGTAATACCATTGTAATCGGTGGTTTATTCCGGGAAAAAACCAGCATTAATAGAAGCCAAATTCCTCTTCTGGGTGATATCCCCGTGCTGGGTGCGTTATTCCGCAGCACCAGCGATCAAAATACCAAAGAGGAGGTCATTTTCCTGATTACGCCCCATATCGTCAACGACCCGGTGGATTACGCCGCGGCTGACGAAGTCAAGGAAAATATCAATGAACTTCTCCTTGGCGCCAGAGAAAGTATGCAGTGGCACTGCCGCGAGGCCGTCGCTGCCGCTCACTACAACAAGGCCCAGGAGCTGAAAGAAGCAGGTAAATCAGACTCGGCCTGCTGGTACAGTGACTTAGCCCTGAACGCCAGCCCCATGTTTTTGGACGCCCTTAAGCTCCGCGATGAACTTCGCGCCAAGAATTTATATACCGGCGAATACGGTAGTATGCGAAGCTTTATGAAAAAACTGCTGGAGAAAAACAGCTCCGCAAGCTTGAGCAAGGTATCGCCCGGCGACCAAGCCGGCGGATGATTCTTCCAGCTAAGCTAATAAAAAGATGAATGGCCCATAGGAGGTAGAAGATGAAACGACTATTAATCGGCACGGTAATCCTGCTGCTGGCTATAAGCGGCTGCCAAAACCAACATCTTAAGCAAAAAGAGTTAGCCCGCCAGCGCTGGAACCAGGCCCGCAGTAATATCACCCTCGACCTGGCCAAAAAGCAATTGGCCGGCGGCGAGTTGAAAAAAGCCGCCCGTACCGTGGGGGATGTCCTGGAATACAATCCGGAGTATGCCCCTGCGCATCTGCTGCTGGGCCAGATTTATCTGGAGCAGAATCAGCCGGCCAAGGCCCGCGGCTGCTTTGAGCAATGCCTTAAAATCCAGCCGAACTATCCCCAGGCCCATTATTTTCTCGGTGTCATCTATGAAATATGGGATCAGCCGGACAAGGCCTTCGATCATTATAATGCCGCCTGGCAAGCGCAGCCTGATCATGTTCCCTATTTTTTGGCGGTGGTGGAGACCATGGTTGCCCAGGGTAAATCCCGCGAGGCACTGGAACTACTAACCGAGCAGATGACTCTTATCGAGCGCGACGCCTCGATTTACCTGGCCGCGGGAAATATTTACTGCCGGATCGGTGATTATAACCAAGCGGTAAAAATGTTCCGCGAGGCCGGTACTGTCCTTCCCGACAACACCGCCATTACGGAGGCGCTGGCCTTTGCCCTTTACCATGCCGGTATGTTTGAAGAGGCTTTGCCTCTTTTGGAAAAACTATCACCGGAAAAACCCGCCGGCGGGTCGCAGCCGGGACTGTCTTACGATCTGGCTCTGGGGGATTGTCACCTGAAATTACAGCAGTTCCATGAAGCCCAGAAATATTTCGAACGCGTAAGCAAACTCGATCCCGGCAACCCGCTAATCTGGACCCGGCTGGCCCAGGCCGCCCTGGGCCGCGGCGATCTCGACAAGGCCGCCACTTGTGCCGAAAAAGCCCTGTCGCTGGCGCCCGGGCAGACCGATGCCCTGCTGGTACTGGGCTATATCGCCCTGCAGCAAAAAGACTATAAAACCGCTGACGCCGCATTTCGCCAAATCATCGACGCTGACCAAAAAAATGATCTGGCCTATCGGCTGCTGGGCCGGAGTCTGGAGCAGCAGGGACGCCTCGACCAGGCCAGGCAATGTTACGCCCTGGCCGAGAAAATTAGTCCCAATTAACCCCAGTCGCTGCCCGGCTGCTGACAAAAGGAAACGAATAGAACTCTTAAACGAAAATATTTACCTGACGGCACCTTGATTTAAAAAATGATTTTCATCATTACGCTACTTTAGCCTTAGGAGGCCTGAAAGTTGGTTCTGGTACGAAAATTAATCCTAATACTCTTATCTTTGTCTATGGCGCTGGGGGTCATAGCCTATTTTTTCCTTCGGCAAAGCCCGAATGCTCCCGCGGCGTGGCAATATAATATCGGCTGGCTCTTCTTTATCCTGACCACAGCGCTGAATATTACCCTTATCGCCGTCAATCGCCGCGGCATCACGGATTGCCTGAGCCGTATCCGCAAGCAACTGCAGCAATTCGAACAAACCAATCAAATCGGCTTGATTATGGTCAACACCAGAGACGACCTTGCCGGACTGGTCAAGGCCATCAACCATTACCTGACCAGCATCAAATTTTATTTCGATCAAAACCGCATTAACCATAAGGAACTTCAAATCCAGTTGGGGGTATCCGAAACCGAACGCCGCCAGACCGAGGCGATAATCCACAGCATCTCCGACGGCGTGCTGGTAACGGACAAATATGATGAATTAGTCCTGGCTAATCACACCGCTCAGGAGCTTTTCGATTTTTACCTGAAGACGTGCTACCGGCAGCCTATTGACGAAATCATCGATGAAGAAAAATTACTGGAGCTTATCCACCAGGCCCGCCGCCAGAAAAGTCGAATACTTTCCTGCATGCTGGAAAAAAACCATCCCCAAACCGGCAGATTGCTCGATCTGAAGATCTCGGTCGGTGCGGTGCTTGATGAAGATCGGCAGGTAATCGGGGTGGTGACCGTCATCCAGGACATGACCGCGGAAAAAGAGTTGGCCCGCATGAAAGATGATTTCGTCAACGGCGTCTCCCACGAGTTGAAGACTCCGCTGGCCAGCATCCGGGCCTATGCCGAAATGCTCGCCGATCATGAAGCGGAAAATCAGAAACATCACGACGAATTTTGCGCTGTCATTCAGGAGCAGGCTGACCGCCTTAATCGCCTGATCGACAATATTCTCAATATCTCCCTGATTGAGGCGGGAGTTTTGTTTGCCTCGCCGCAGAAGCTCGATATGAATGACATAACTGCCGATGTCATTCAGGCTATGCGACCCCAGGCCGCCGAGAAAAACATCATTTTGGAAAGCAGCTTCTCGCGCGACTCTCTCTGGATAACCGCTGACCGGGATATGATCCATCAGGCGGTGATGAATTTAATCAGCAACGCCCTGAAATATTCACTCCCCGGCCAAACCGTATCTATTCGCACTCACACCAACAAACTATCCGAAGCGGCTCTTCATATCCAGGATCGAGGCATAGGCATACCGCGAGAATGTCAGGAGCATATTTTCGAAAAATTTTATCGCGTTCCGGACCACAACAACCTGACCGCCGGCACCGGTCTGGGGCTTTCCCTGGTACAAAAAATCGTCCGCGATCTGCACCACGGCCGCATAACTTTTGACAGTGCACCAGGCCAGGGCAGCACCTTCACCATTTATCTGCCGCTATGCCATAGTCCGCAACCGGTATCAACTCAGCTATGCGATGAAAGGAAAAGACCAGAAAGGTTATTCTGTAAGGAGGAAATTCAAAATGAACAGTCTCAAAAAGGTACTGGTAGCCGACGATGAGGTCCACATTTTACATGTCGTCTCTTTGAAACTGCGTAACGGCGGTTACCAGGTTATCACTGCCCAGGACGGCCGCGAGGCCCTGGAGCTGGCCCAGGTCGAAAAACCCGACCTGATTATTACCGATTACCAGATGCCGTTTTTATCGGGCCTGGAATTGTGCCGCCGGCTCAAGCAGATTCCCGCCACCGCCCAGATCCCCGTGATCATGCTTACCGCCCGGGGCTTCTCCCTCGATAATAACGTTATGACATCCGCGGGTATCTTAACCTGTGTCAATAAACCTTTTAGCCCCCGCGAAATCCTACTTATGGTCGATGATATCCTCGCCGGCGCTCCAGTATAAAATAAGTATAAATAAGTGGCCTTCGACGACTGAATTCATGAATGAAACACTAACACAAACTCGCAGCGACATTAATTCCGCTGCCCTGATATCGATCCGGCGGCTCTTGCTGGAGTTGGGCATACCCTCCGCCCTGCTCAGCCCGGAGGGCGTCTGCCTGAGCGATCCTTTCGATCTTGCCGGTACTAGCGACAGCCTGTGCGGCGACTGGCGCCAGTGCTTCACCCAAATCGCTTGCGACCGCGGTATAATCAGCCCCGATCTCAATCCCTTTGAAACCTCCTGTCCACAGGATCACCACTCGCCGCGATGCGCCGCAGCAGGACTGATGATTGTGCCTATTATTCAGCGGCGGAAAACCGTCGCCCTGCTTTGCTGCTGTCTTAAAACCTTACAATTCAACGATTCTGAGTCTTTGCAAAGATTATGCAGCAAGTTGAAAATAGACAGCTCGCTTTTGTTCGAGCATGGCCTGCGTGACGCTGTCAACGGTCCGATAACCCGGCAAATCCTGCAAAAACTTCTCCAACTGCTGATCGAGAAAGCCCAAACCAGCCATGACAACATCGCAGAAATGGAAGCGCTGGGTAATTCTCTCTCTCAAAGCTACGAAGAGCTTACCCTGCTGCACACCATTAGCGACAGCATGAAAGTCAACCAGAAGCCGGAAACCTTCTTTGACCAGCTTTGCCAAAATCTCATTGGTGTAATTAAAGCACAAAAACTCGTGGTGCTTTGTCCTGATAATCACCAATCCCATGCCGGCGTAAGTCAGGTCGCTACCGCCGGCCAGCCTCAGCTCGAACCAGCCCTGCTGGAGATGCTCTGGCACAGAACCGTGGAATATGCCCGGAAGAACGAGGGCGTATTAATCGACAGCAACGTTGACAGCCCTTATACTTATAAATGGCCCGCCCCTATCCGCAATATTGTCTGCGTACCCCTGCATCGCGATCAGAATGTCATTGGCGCCCTGATCGCCATCAACAAAACGGGCAAACCTGATTTCGATTCCGTGGATACCAAGCTGTTGATCTCCGTAGCCAACGAATGCGCGGTTTATCTGCAAAACTTCCATTTATATGATGATATGCAGGAGCTGCTGCTCGGCTCCCTGCGGGCCCTTACCAGCAGCATCGACGCCAAAGACACCTACACCTGCGGTCATTCGGAAAGAGTGGCCATGATCTCGCGCCGCCTGGCCGAGCAGTTAGCCCTTTCCGCCAAGGAGATCAACAACATGTACTTTGCCGGCTTATTGCACGACGTCGGCAAGATTGGTATCAGCGACAAGGTGCTCTGCAAGACCGGCCGGCTCAGCGCGGACGAATATGCCCAGATGCAAAAACACCCGCAAATCGGCGCCGACATCCTCCGCGGCATCAAACAGATTTCCGAAGTGGGCCTGGCTGTATTGACTCATCATGAGCGTTTCGATGGAACCGGTTATCCCCACGGTTTAGCCGGCACGGACATCCCCCTGGCCGGCCGCATCGTGCAACTGGCCGATTCTTTTGATGCCATGATCAGTCACCGCACCTACCGCACCGCCCTGCCTCTCAATGCCGCCATCGCCGAGATCATCCGCTTTAGCGGCACTCAGTTCGACCCGCACCTGGTCGATCTCTTCCTGCAAAACGACATCCCCCAGTTCATCCGTGATATCCAAACGGTTAATACCGATCAACTGCGGAAAAACCCCTTCCACGCCTTCACCAATTAGGACTCCTTCCCACCTTCTAACAGCGGCTTCCGCCAGTTCTACTGCTCTTCTTACTACTCTTCTACTTTCTCCACCGCAGGCGGCAGTATTGCCTCGCCAGCCTGCTAGCCCAGCCAATAACCGCTTTACATCATGGTGCGTTGAGTTTACAATACGGCACGGTTAGCAAAGTAGGCTGCGAACTTTCGCACCATTTTATCATTAACTATGAACGTTAAACTTTGGGCTTCTTAACTGTTGTCATTGCCGCGCTTTCATAATATGCTGACCCTGATAAATACCAATACCATTCAGCCGCCCATCGCCCCCGTCGGTCTGGATTATGTCGCTGACGCCGTCGAAAATGCCGGTTTTGACGTCGAGGTAGTGGACCTGGCACTGACAGACGAACCTTTCAGTGTCCTGCGGCGGTATTTTGACCACCATACCCCTGATCTCATCGGCATTTCATTTCGCAATACCGATGACTGCTTCTGGCCCAGTGCCCACTGGTTTGTACCCGAGCTGTGCCGGACCATCGCCTGTATAAAACAGCTCTCTAGCGCCCCCATCGTTCTGGGCGGCGTCGGGTTTTCCCTGATGTCCCTGCCCATTATGAAACAGACCCACGCTGACTTCGGCATCCGCGGCGACGGCGAGCAGGCCCTTGGTCGCCTCCTGCGGCAATTAGAAAATGCCAAAAATTTCGAACGCGTCCCCGGCCTGATCTGGCGGCAGAATGGCCGGCTCTTGCACAATCGGCCCGCCTGGCCTTCCGGGCTGGCGATACCTCACCGCCGCCGAAGCGTTGACAACCTTACTTACTTCCGCCGCGGCGGCCAGATCGGCCTGGAGACCAAGCGCGGCTGCAATCGCAAATGCCTCTACTGCGCCGACGCCTTGGCCAAGGGCCCGCGGCCCCGCCTGCGCCGACCCGCCGACGTTGCCGACGAATTTGAAGAGCTGTTTGCCCAGGGCATTGACCTGCTGCACCTTTGCGATAGCGAGTTCAACATCCCCCGCCGACACGCCGCTGCTGTCTGCGAGGAACTTATTCGCCGCCGGTTGGGCCGAAAGGTAAGATGGTACACCTATATGGCGGTTCTGCCTTTCGACGCCGAGTTAGCCCATCTGATGCAAAAAGCCGGCTGTCTCGGCATCAATTTCACCGCTGATACCGCCTGCCCTGAAATTCTGAAAACCTATTGCCAAAAACATTCCGCCGCCGACATAAAACAAGCGGTAAAATTATGCCGCCGCTACGACATCGCGGTAATGATTGACCTGCTGCTGGGCGGACCCGGTGAAACCCCTGATACCCTTGCCGAAACCATAAATTTTATGAAATCCCTCGATGCCGATTGTATCGGCGCCGCTTTGGGCCTGCGGATTTATGAAGGCACCGCCGCCGCCCAGCTTATCCGCGCCCAGGGTCCCCTCGAAACCAATCCCGCCATCCGCCGCCGTTATGCCGGCCCGGTTGAATTCTGCCAGCCGACATTTTATATCTCCAGTCGCCTGGGCGAGCAGCCCGCCCAACTCGTCCGCGATCTCATCGCCGGCGATGAACGCTTTTTTGAACCCGCTGATGATACCACCAACCAATCCCTTACCACCCCCGCTCCTGCCAGCCCCACCCCTGTCCGCGATCACAATTATAGCCAAAACCAACAACTGACCGATGCTATTAACGCCGGGGCCCGCGGCGCCTACTGGCATATCCTCCGCCAACTGCGGACCGGAGAGCTTTAATATTTTTGACCCTGTCATCTTCCACTCCGCCGGGCCAGGTGAATCATCAACACCGTTATATCCGCCGGGCTGATCCCGCTGATCCGCGCTGCCTGGCCCAGGCTCAGCGGCGCGACGGTAGTTAGCTTCTGCTGCGCTTCGCAGCGCAACTGCTTGATGTGGTAATAATCAATATCCCGCGGCAGTTTCATCGCCTCCGCCCGCTGAAACCGCTCGATTAGTTTGCGTTGCTTCTCGACGTAGCCCGCGTAACAAATGTCATTGACCGCCAGTTGCAGCGCTGTCTTATCGAAACCCTTTGCCGCCAGCTCCGCGTCATGAGCCAGCAGCCAATTTTCATCCCTATTCTGCTGCCGCAGCAATTGGATCAACCTTTTGCCTTCCAATACTTTATCTTCCAAATAGGCCCTGATTTGTTCGATCTGCCGCTGGCGGTCTTGAAATCTCTCCCAGCGACTGTCCCCGACCAGCGACCAGCTTCTGCCTTTCGGGGTAAGTCGCTGATCGGCGTTATCACTGCGGAGCAGCAAGCGGTATTCCGCCCGCGAGGTAAACATCCGATACGGCTCATCCACCCCCTTGGTCACCAGATCATCGATCATCACCCCGATATATGCCTCATCTCTGCCCAGGGTAACCGGCTCAGCCCCGCTAGCGCTGCGGGCGGCATTGATCCCCGCCAGCAGGCCCTGACCCGCCGCCTCCTCATAACCGCTGGTCCCATTGATCTGACCGGCCAGAAAAAGCCCCTTCACCTTTTTGCTCTCCAGCGTCGCCATGATTTGCAGCGGCGGCACATAATCATACTCGATGGCATACCCGAAGCGTAAAATCCGGGCATTTTCCAATCCCCGGATGCTCCTGATCATCTCCTCCTGCACATCGGTGGGCAGGGAGGTGCTGATACCATTGCAGTAAACCCAATTGCTGTCCCGCCCTTCCGGCTCGAGAAATATCTGATGGCGGTTTTTCTCGGCGAAGCGGACCACTTTCGTCTCGATACTCGGGCAATACCGCGGCCCAACGCTTTTTATCTGCCCGGTATAAAGCGGGGCGCGATCCAGGTTCCTGCGGATAATCTCGTGGGTCTTTTCGTTGGTGTAAGTTATCCAGCAGGGAATCTGCTGCTGCTCGACCCGGTCGTTCATAAAGCTGAACGGCACCGGCTCATCATCGCCCGGCTGTTTTTGCAATTGATCGTAATCGATGCTGTCCGCCGCGATGCGGGCGGGCGTGCCGGTCTTGAGCCGGCCCAGCTCCAGCCCGATCTCTTCCAGACTAGCTGAAATATCCTCCGCCGACGGCTCGCCGAATCTGCCCCCTTTCCACTGCCGAGTGCCGGTATGCATCACCCCCCGCATAAACGTACCCGTCGTCAGCACCACCTGGTCGGCGTGGAACTCTCTGCCGGAAAGACAGCTTACGCCCCTTATTCCATCACCATCGGCCAGCAGACGGCTGACGGTATCCTCCACGATATCCAGATTCGGGCAGTTCTCCAGCATCCGCAGGATCGCTGCCTGGTAGGCGGTTTTATCCGCCTGGGCCCGCGGAGCCCACACCGCCGGGCCTTTGCTGCGGTTGAGCATACGGAACTGAATACCCGCCTGGTCGATCGCCAGGGCCATCAATCCGCCCAGGGCGTCTATTTCCCGCACCAGTTGACCCTTGGCTAGTCCGCCGATGGCGGGGTTACAACTCATCTGGGCGATGCTGCCCCGGCTGATGGTTACCAGCAGGGTTTTCGCTCCCAGCCGGGCGGCGGCGTGGGCAGCCTCCACCCCGGCGTGCCCGCCGCCCACTACTACAACGTCGTATTTTTCGCTCATACCGCCCATTCTAATTCAACCACCCCAAAATTGGTAAAAAAAACAGGATTTTTGGTAACGTTAGTTGCTGATTGATAAATAAATACAAAAATATACCAAACGAACCCAGCCGCCGCCGAAGCGGCGGCGGAGAAAGGTGAACAGGTGAGCAGTGAACAGTAGAGCAGTCGGCGGAAACCGCCGATGAGCAGGGAAAAGAAAAAATGGTGTTAAGTATCATACCATACATAATAAGGGCCTCTATCCTTACCGGCGGTGGATCAAAAATGCGCTAAATTTTCGGGGTTTTTTAAGGAAGTAAAAAACGCAAATAATTATGGTAAAAGGAGATAAAATTTTTTACGAAATTTGAATTTTTTGTCTTAGGTAGTATCAAAAATGCGCCGCCGCCTTCGGCGGAGAGCAGGGGAGCAGTAGAGCAGGTGAACAGTAGAGCAGTCGGCGGAAACCGCCGACGAGCAGGGAAAAGAAAAAATGGTGCGAAATGCGACAAGCTACGACTACTAACAACATAATAAAGTTATCACACAGGGACACTGAGAACCTGGAGATTTATTAATAAATATTTAAAAGATATATTTATACCATAAGTCGCAGACGCATAGATAAATTGTTGACAGGATATACATGATTAATAGATGATGGTGCGAAGATTCGCAACTTACATTGCTACATTGCTGGAAGAAAATCTTGGTTGCCAACTTCGAGCTTTGCCGGTAGAATACCCAAAGAAGAAATAGAAAACATTGTCTCAATAACGAAAATTGCTGAAAACAAACAACTAAACGTTACTTATTATCTCAATTAGAAAAGGGAAATTCAGATATGCTTTATGAAAATGATTTCGAAGATATAATCTGTACATATCCGGAGCTCATTGAAGATGGTTTGGTACTAAAAGGACGACAATTAACACTTTATAATCGAAGAATAGATATTTTATTTGAAGACAAGTTCAAAAATAAGCTTATTATAGAATTAAAAGTCGGGCCTATAAAAGACACACATATTGGTCAGATTCTTTCATATGAAGGCATGCTTTTGTCTGCAGATGATCCAACTATAAGAGTTATGCTGGTTGGCAATAGAGTACCTCCCAATATACAAAAAACCCTGGATCACCATGGTATCGCTTGGAAAGAAATTCCGTTCTCAAAATTGAAGGAATTCGTTAAAGAAAAAAATGATATCACTTTTCTTAGATTGTTTGAGAACGAAGACCCGAGTAAAACAAAAAGAATCACAGAGCGAAATATAGTGTCACCAGAGCAAATCCATAATAATATCTTAAAATCCCCTTCTGTTGCTGCTGCTGATTTGATTACAAAGATGAAAAACTCAGACATTTATAAAAGTTTCAGAAGAATTCTCCATCAGAAGATTAAAAATGAATCAGAAGCGAAAACAATTTTAGAGGATACTTCAGGTGGGATTACTGAGCACCTCAGAAAAATACTTGATCTTTGTAGATGAGTCTTATCCTTACAGAGATGATGTAGGTCCCTGGTTTGGCAACCTTCTCAACGTACCAAATACTAAATACCTCTTTGAGGCAGATAATGAGAAAATAAATAGATGGTTTAATGTTTTAGTTGATAATCATAAACCAATAGAAGAAAAATTAGATTTACTGCGAAAAGAACCAAATTATAAAATCAGAGGTCTTAATATTGGTTTTACAACATTAATGCTATATGTGCTTGATAAGGCAAAATATTTGATTTGGTTTAATACTCTACACGAAGGGTTGAGAGTAATCTATCCTGGACTTGGGAAATGTACCCAAAAAAGTGCTCAATATATTATATTTAATGAAACGGCAAAGGAATTTGCAAAGCAATATAATTTTGAACATACCGAGTTAGACTGGATATTATGGTATTTGAAAATTATGAACTCGAAAAAAGCTACAGATTTGAAGATGAAACGCAAATTATCGTAATTTAAGTTTCATGATTGTTTTTTCCCGTTTTGGAATAATTGGGATAGTTACCATTTATAGTTAATGAGATGATGGGGACAACCGGCAGTGACTATCCCTGCTAATATTAGTATAACAAAATTATAAACCTGAAAATCTATTCGCCCAGACCAATTACCGATGCCATTGCCAGTCCTTTGGTATGGGTGATGCTGACGAGGACATGGTTGATTCCCTGTTGGGCGGCGAGGCGGGCGACTTCGCCGGTCAATCGCACCATAGGCTTGCCCGCCGGGTCGTTGGTCGTCTCGATATCTTTCCAAGTAACTATGCCGCTCCAGCCGGTACCCAGCATCTTCATCACCGCTTCCTTGACCGCGAATCGGCCGGCTAAACGCTCCGCCTGTAAATGGAAACGGCGGCAGTACTCCTGCTCCGCCGGGGTAAAGACCCGGTCCAAAAACCGCTGGTCGTGCTCCCGCAGGATACGCTCGATCCGGCGGCAATCCACCAGATCAATACCATGACCGATTATTCTCATCGTGTCTCTTTCCTTTTACAACACCTTGTCCCACAGCAGCCAGCCGCCCGCGCCCAGAAGCACAGCTAAAATTATCATGATTTTTATCGCTGATACCTGCCGGCTGAACCGCCGCAGCGCACCTGGCTGCCGGGCCAGGTAAGTCAAAAAAGCCGACCGACTGGCAATGCTGGAATGCCGCCAGGAACGACTGGCCATCGAAATACCGTTAAGCAGAGCGATTCGCTGCAGGGCGGAGGTCATTATCGCCGCCCCGCGGCCGCCCAGCAGGTCGGCAGGGTTAGCATCCGGCGAATCTTCGTCCACCAGTTGATTATCGCTTCCCGCGTCGTACGCCTGCCGAGGGTCATTAGAATCGACCGCCATGGCCCCGTAAACATCCGCCTGCCGCTCGAACCGGCGGGAAATCCAGCCGAAAAGACTCAGCCACGCCGCCGCTATCGCCCCAATATACCCGCCCTTCAACCACCACTGATATTGTTCCAGAATAATATATTCCTGGGCTAGTCGATTAAAAGCATAATCCAGAACGGCACTGGCCTGGGCTATCAGCATACTGCTGGCGAAAATAAACAACACCAGGAAAATAATATGATGATGCCGCACATGTCCCGCCTCGTGGCCGAAAACCGCTTCGATCTGCTCGTCGCTCATGTTCTCGATCAAGGCGTCACTGAGCATCACATACCGCATAGGCTGGAATAGTCCCATTACCGCAGCGTTGGCTACAGCGCTATACGTATCCCAGAGCAAAATCTCCCGATGCCGCAAGCGCAGGTGCCGGCAGAAATTCTCCAATTGCTCCCGTAAGGGGCCGTCCGGCAGACGCCGGGTTTTCCAGATCCACCGCAATAAAAACGGCGCCAGTAAAAAAATAATGCCCGCTCCCACCGCAATCACCGCGCCGCTGATCGCCATTATCTCTTCGCTAACCTGCTCGCCGCGGCCAAACCAGCCGGCAACCGCCAGCTCCACCACATCCTTGAGGGCGATTATCAGCAGCAGCGGCACCAGCACCACTAATAGGCTATGCCGCAGTTGATATGAGATATACTGGCTACGCGACCAGACCGGCCGAGCCGACAGGCCTTCCGCCAACTGGCCCGATACCACGTACTGCCGCACCAGGTGGTTTATGGGATAAAAATGGTACCATTTGATCAGCAGCATCACGATAAAGGGCAGCAGCAGACATAACTCATCGGCCAATACCACCCGCTGCAACTGCCATTTCGCACTAACCAGCCCGACCCACCCGCCCAGGGCTAATTGCAGCGCGAACGTGCTCACCACGATGATCTGCAATAAGAGATCAATCCGTCCAACTAGATGAAGATCGGACCGGCTGGGATATTCCGACCGCGTCAGCCGCCGGTACAATACCCCGGTCGTTATCCGAATCACAGACCACACGAGCAAAATCGAACCCGCCAAAACCGCCGCCACCGTACCCAGCGGCAGCTCGCTAATCCACGCCGCGGGTCTTTCGGCTGGGGCGCCGCTGACGCTTTCCGCCGCCCACAGAGCCATAAGTACCGCCAGTATTATCGAAATCTGCAAAGCTATTGCCTCAAAATTGCCGGCTCTATCACATTCGCCAGCCGCCTTACATACAAGAACCCACCAGCTTGGCTCGGTGGGTTCTCGTTTTCCAGTATTTTTTAATCCTGCCGCTATGTCCCATTATGGTTGCTTGGGGGATATTTCCTGGGTGATTACCTTTATCCGGTCCAGCGACTCGGTCATATTTTCATAATGAGTCGATTCCAGATTTATGGCTTCTTGATAATACTTCAGGGCGTTGGGCATGTCATGCAATTTGTCGTCGTAGATTTTCGCCACCGCGAACCGGGCCGGCAGCGGTGTTTGCGGGTCCCACTGCCATACCCGCTGATAGTACAATAACGCAGCATGAGAGTCATTCAAATAATAATTGTAGATGTCCGCGATGTAATAAGCAGCATCATCAATTTTATCGCAGGTGGGATAATTGGTAATAACTTCGTTGAATTTATCCCGTGCCTGGTAGAGCTTCTTTTTATCGACGAAGAAACGCCCCAGCTTGCCCCTGCCTTCCTTATAGAAGCTCATGGCCTCGTCGTAGAGCTTATCTGCCTCGGCTATCGACTCGCTCGCCTTTAGATCCGGCCCGGCGATCTCCGCCACCACCAGATACGGGCGCTGCGGCCCGTGCTTGAGGTGGTCCAATTCCTGGCTGGCCCAGTTGGACTTTAACTGGTTGCCCTGTTGATCATAAAATTTGATCAGTTCCTCCAGTTTTTTCCGATACTCATTTCGGCTCTGGGCCATCTCTTCTACCAGTTGTACCTCGCTGGCCCGCTGGGTATCCGACTGCCGCGCCGTATCCAAGACGTCGGTTACCACCGGCACTTCTTTTACGGCGGGGTTTTGCCCTGCCAACTGGTAAGCGGAGAACACTGCCAGCACCACTACCACTATTGAGCCGGAAAAAAATAATCTCGTTTTGCTCTTCCATCCTGCCATAATCGCCTCCTTCGGCTAACCGCCGTTCGCCCAGGCACTAAGGGCATGATTATAAATAACTTGCTTTCCCATGCACACCCATCTGTCACCTTGATAAACTGAACCTGGTCATGGGTAAACTTTACACGATCAATTGTCCAATTGAACCGGTATTAGTCCCGCCTGTCAAGCAAAACTCGCGTGCCTTCTGCCATCATCACCGATCGCTCACTGGGACCGCCGCCCCCAGCAACTTCCGCCGCAGCATATCAACCGCTGTATATACCGCCCTCAGCCGCACCCGCTGCCGGTCGCCGGGGAAAATGCTCCGCATTACCTTGACCCCATCACCGCTGGCCAGGGCGATATAAACCAGCCCCAGCGGCTTTTCCGGGCTGCCGCCGCCCGGCCCAGCTATTCCGGTTACCCCCAGGGCAAAATCACTATTTGCCAACCGCCGGGCATTATCCGCCAGCGCTCCTGCCGCCTGCTCGCTCACCGCTCCATATTTACTGATTAACTGGGCATCCACCCGCAAAAAATCGCTTTTGGCCTGATTACTATATACCACCCACCCACCGATAAAATAATCACTGGCGCCGGCGGTATCCGTAATAAACCGAGCCAGCATCCCGCCGGTGCACGATTCCGCTACCGCCAGTTTCGCCCGCTGCTGCCGCAGCATAGCGCCAACCACTGACGAGAGGGTATCTTCATCCGCGCCAAAAATTAAATCGCCCAACCGCTCGCGGAGCCGCCCTTCCACCGGCTCAATCAATCGGCGGGCCTGGCCCTCATCCGCCGCCCGGGCGTTGATCCGCAGGCTGATTATCCCGTCCGCCGCGGTGCTGTTAACCAAGGGATTGCGCCCGCGGGTCATCATATCATCCAGCATCTGGGCCACATTCGACTCGCCCGTGCCGAAAACATGCAGCGTACGTGTTACAATCAATCCCCCACCCTGCGCCAGCGCCAGTTTTTTCAGCTCGTCGCGGACGCACATGCGGAACATGTTTTTCATTTCCGCCGGCACCCCGGGCAGAAAGTACGCCTTCGCCCTGCCGATATGCGCCGCCATGCCCGGCGCCGTTCCCGCTTCATTGTCCAAAACTCGGCAGCCCGGCGGAATCATCGCCTGAATAACATTGGTCTGCGGCATGGGCCGGTCCAACCGGATATAAAACTGCTGTATCTTCTCCAGGCTGGGTTGATGCAACTGTAATTTAACCCCCAACACCTCCGCCAGGGCATGCCGCGTCAGATCATCATCCGTCGGCCCCAGTCCCCCGGTAACTATCACCAATTCCGCCTCTTCGCTCACCCGCCGTAATTGGTCAGCGATCGCCCCCATCTCGTCACCCACGGTCACCTGCCGGCTGACTTTCGCTCCCAGCCCCGCCAGCTCCCGGCCCAGCCACGCGGCGTTGCTGTCCACCGTCTGGCCCAGGATCAATTCGTCGCCGATGCTTACGATAATCGCCTGCATTGTCCCCGCTCTTCAATCTTAAATATAATTTGCCGCCCTTACACGTTGAACCGGATGGTGATAATATCGCCGTCCTGCACGGGGTAGCCCTTGCCCTCCAGGCGGACCTTGCCCGCCGCCTTGGCCGACTTCATATCGCCCGCCGCCTGAAAATCCTTAAAATTTATCGTCTCCGCCCGAATAAAGCCCCGCTGTATATCGCTGTGGATCGCACCCGCCGCCTCTACCGCCGGACAGTTCGCCGGCACCAGCCACGCCCGCACCTCATCCTCACCCACCGTCAGAAAGGTTATCATATTCAGCGACGCCAGACACATCCGCGTCAACCGCGCGCAGGCCATCTCTTCCAATCCCAGCTCCTCCAGAAAGGCCTTCCGCTCCTCCAGGCCCAGCAGCGCCAGCTCCGCCTCCAGCTTGGCTGAGAGCAGCAGGGAATCCTGGTTCAGCGGCGCCGGCTTGTCGAGACCGTCTTCATCCCCATTTAACACTATCCGCATCGGTTTTAACGTCAAAAATCCGAAACTCCGCAGCATCTTTTCCTCTTCCGGTGTCTGGACCGCTTCACTGACAGGCTGCAGATTTTCTATCGCCTTGCCGCACCGCTCGAGCAGCGCTAATTCCCGTTTATCATGTTCCTGATCCTTCGTGGGTTTTTTAACCGACTTTTCCAGCTTTTCGATGCGATTTTCCACCTGTTCCAGGTCCGCCAGCAGCAGTTCGCTTTTTAGCTCATCCAGGTCTTTTGCCGGATCGACGCGATTGCGGTAGGCAGCTACCGCCGGCTCATGAAATCCCCGCAGCACCAGCACCAGCATATCCGCCTGCCGCGCCTGGGCGACTATCCGCCGGGCCTCCTGCCGGCTGGCCTCATCCACAAAGCTCAGCCCCGGCAGATCGAGAAATTCAATCCCCGCGGGCGTTGTCTTTTTCGGCTTATAAATCTCGCTTAACTTATCCAGCCGGGGATCGGGTATCTTGACCATCGCCTTGATCGAATGATGCGCCAGACTCGGCTCGGTATGACAGTGCCCCTCGGTCAGCGCCGTAAACAGCGCCGTCTTGCCCGATTGCGATAATCCCGTTAATGCCACCTGCATAATATCACCCTCTCGCTTTTATTTTCAGCCCCGTCCGACCTTTCATTAGCTCACTAAATTCCAGATGCCGACTTTAGCTGCTGATCTGCCGCCCGACCTGAGTTAATCACGACATAAACAATAATTCATTATAAATACGCCATCCTTCGAGGTCAACGAATTGTTTGCCGCACATCGGCTTATTATTTGCCCGAGGCCGCGTGCCTTATCGCGGGTTGCCCGAATCTAGGCGCGGAGCTTGCGTGAAGCCCGTCGGCGGTCAATATCTTTGAGGATGCGTTTGCGCAAGCGAATGGAATTCGGGCAAACTTCCACCAGTTCGTCGTCCTGGATGTATTCCAGGGCGGCTTCGAGAGTCATTTGGCGCATGGGACGGATTTTGGCGGCGTCGTCTTTGCCGGCGGCGCGAATGTTGGTGAGCTGTTTGGCTTTGGCGGCGTTTACCGCTATATCGTTGTCTTTGCAGTGTTCCCCGATAATCTGACCTTCATAGATCTGGTCGCCGGGTTTGACGAAAAATGAGCCACGATCGGCAAGGCCGTCCAGGGCATAAGCGGTGACCTGACCGGTATGCGTGGCGATGATAACGCCGTTGGGGCGTTGGGGTATGGCACCTCGAATAGGCTCATATCTGGCGAAGGTGTGATGCATGATCGCCCGGCCCTGGGTGGCGTTCAGTATGCGACGATGCAGTCCAAAAATTCCGCGCGACGGAATGATGAATTCCATACGAATAAAATCGCTGGTGCCGATTTTGGCGTCCACCCTGACCAATTCGCTGCGTCGATCGCCTAACAGGCTCATGACGGCATTTTGGCAGTCGGCGGGACAGTCGATAACAAGCTGCTCAATGGGTTCATGGCGCCGGCCGTTTATTACTTTGATAATCATGTTCGGCTTGCCCACGCAGAGCTCAAAACCTTCCCGCCGCATATTCTCCAGGAGAATCCCCAGATGCATCAGGCCTCTGCCGGAAACGATAAACTCTTCCGGCGTTGAGCCCTGTTCGACCCGCAAGGCGACGTTATGCTGCAATTCCTTCTCCAGCCGTTCCTTAATCTTGCGGCTGGTCACGGACCGGCCGTCGCTGCCGGCGAAGGGACCGTCGTTGACCCGAAAGGTGGTGTGCATCGTGGGTTCGTCAACGGCAATGACCGAAAGTTGGCTGGGCTGGTCGGGACAGGCAATCGTATTTCCGATGTCCACGGGGTCCAATCCCGCGATAGCGCAGATATCGCCCGCTTCGATGGTATCAGCCGGTATTTTTTCCAGGCCGCGGAACGTGTACAACTGCATGATTTTTTGTTGCGTATGTCCGCCCTGGCGGTCAATCACGGTTACCGGCTGGCCTTGTAGAATCCGGCCGGCAAAAACTCGACCGATGGCGATTCGCCCGACGTAATCGGAATATTCCAGTGCGGTTACCAGCATCTGGATGGGGGCGTCGCCGGCGGTTTTCGGCGGGGGAATATGATTGATGATCGCATCGAAGACCGGACGCATATCATTTCGGTCGTCTTCGAGACCGGCAACGGCCCAGCCTTCCTTGGCGGAAGCGTAAATTACGGGAAAATCCAGGGCCCCGTCATCGGCGTGAAGCTGAACCAGCAGGTCGAAAACCTCGTTTACCACGTCATCTGGACGGGCATCAGGACGATCAACCTTGTTGACTACCACGACCGGGCGAAGTTTATGCTCCAGGGCTTTGCTCAGGACAAACCGGGTTTGCGGCATGGGCCCTTCGAAGGCATCGACCAGCAGCAAGACGCCATCCGCCATCTCCAGGACGCGTTCGACCTCACCGCCAAAATCGGCATGGCCGGGGGTGTCGATAATATTGATTTTATACCGGCGGCCCTGGGTATCGGTATATTGAATAGCGCAGTTTTTGCTTAAAATGGTTATGCCGCGCTCCCTTTCCAGGGGATTGGAATCCATGATGAGCCAGTGCTCTCCACCGCCGGCTAATTTGTCGAGTTCCTCGTTGCGGAACATGCCCGACTGATACAAAAGCCGATCAACCAGGGTGGTTTTACCGTGGTCAACGTGGGCGATAATCGCGACATTGCGGATAGTTTCTATGGCCATAACCCAATTATAGATCAAACAGGCGTGAAAATCAAACAGCCAGTGTCACTTTCGGGCAGCCTGCTGTTTTTGTTCTCGTCGCTGCGTGATAATCTCCTGGGCAATTCGGTTAGGCACCTGGGCGTAGCGGCTCATCTCCATGCTGAAGGTGGCCATGCCCTTGCTGAGACCACGGACCACCGTAGCGTAGCCAAACATGCCGGACAAGGGGACCTCAGCCCGTACGACGGTATAATTTTCTCTCGTTTCAGTTTCAAGGATAATACCCCGCCGGGAAGACAGATCTCCCACAATGGTACCCTGGAATTCCAGGGGGGTCTCGACTTCCACGGTCATAAGGGGTTCCAGGAGGCAGGGACGGCTTTTTTTGAAGGCGTCGATAAATGCGTCTTTAGCCGCGATCCGAAAAGCCATTTCGCTGGAGTCCACCGAGTGATAGGATCCGTCATCGAGGCACATTTTGCAACTGGTAATTTCGCAGCCCGCCAGCGGGCCTTCTTTCATGGCCGCCTGAAAACCCTTGTTGACTGCCGGGATGTACTCACTGGGGATGCGCCCGCCGGTGATGTTGTCTTCGAACTCATAAGGCACCTGCGCTGCCAAGGGCAGCGGTATCAATCGGCCCACCACGTGGGCAAACTGGCCTGAGCCTCCGGTTTGTTTTTTATGGCGATAGTTGAACTGAACCTCGGTGGTCGGGGCTTCACGATAGCTGACGTTCGGTACCCCGACGCTGACCTCGGCTTTATACTCGCGACGTATCCGCTCGACGTAAACATCAAGATGCAGCTCACCCATACCAGCAATAATTGTCTGTCTGGTTTCCGGATCGGTATAGACGCGGAAAGTCGGATCTTCTTTCATAAATCGGCTCAGGGCTTTGCTCATGCGGTCCTGGTCGAGTGAGCTGGCCGGCGTGATCGACAGGCTGATTACCGGCTCGGCTACGAAAATGCTCTCCAGCGAGTAATTTATGCCTTCGCCGCAGATCGTATCGCCGCTGGCGCAATCCACCGCCAACAGGCCGATGATGTCACCGGGGCCGGCGTCGGGAATGTCCTCGCGATCGTTGGCATGCATGCGGACAATCCTGCCGATGCGGAGCATACGGTTGGTGCGGACGTTGCGATACAACGATCCCCGGGTAAGTCGGCCCTGATAGACCCGAACATAACTTAACTGACCGAAGGATTCATCGGTTAATTTAAAGACCATAGCGGCCAGCGGGGCCTCCGGATCGCTTATCAAGGGGGTTTCCGCCCCTTCGTTGTCATGATCGCGGGCAAACCAGGACCGGTCCAGCGGACTGGGCAAAAAATCGCATATCGCCTCCAGCAGCGGCTGAACACCTTTGTTTTTCAGGGCCGAGCCCATCATCAACGGCACAATATCACGATTAATGGTCGCTTCACGGATAGTTCGGCGGATTAATTGTTCATCAATCGGCTCGTCTTCCAGCAGCCGTACGATCATTTCATCGTTGAACATGCTCAGGGCATCCAGCATTTCCTGTCGGGCGTGGTTGGCCTTCTCGACGAACTCCGGTGGAATTGCTCCTCTTACTACTGTTTCGCCGTCCTTGCCCGCAAAAGTAACCGCCTGCATGCTAATCAAATCAATTACGCCCCGAAAGCTTTCACCGGCGCCCATGTTAAGCTGGATCGGAACCACGTTAAGGCTGAGTTTTTCCGCCATGTCACGACGCACTTTTTCCGGGTCGGACCCGACGCGGTCCATCTTATTAACGAAAGCGATACGGGGAACGCGGTAACGATTCATCTGTCGATTTACCGTGATTGACTGGCTCTGTACCCCGCCTACCGAGCACAACACCATGATCGCGCCATCCAGCACCCGCAGCGACCGCTCGACCTCCACGGTGAAATCCACGTGACCGGGGGTATCGATCAGGTTGATGCAATTGTCCTTCCATTCTACCTGGGTAGCCGCCGAGGTTATGGTTATGCCGCGCTCGCGTTCCAGGTCCATATAATCCATGGTCGCCCCGCCTTTACCGTCGTGTACTTCCTGCATGCGATGGATGCGGCCGGTATAGTACAGAATCCGCTCACTCAGCGTTGTCTTGCCGGAGTCAATATGTGCCGAAATACCTATGTTCCTAATCTTGCTGATCTTTTTCATTTTTCCTCAAAACCATCATTTAAACCCAATAAACCAAACAATATTGTCCCTGGCAGGCCCAATACCCGCTGGGGCAAAAACATCTCTTGCATACACGTTGATAGGCAATTTTTAGTGCTGATCGACCTTTTTGCCCTGGTGTATCGTTATGGTGCGGAAGACACACACAATTCCCCCAAAGTGAGAGAATCTTGTATAATACCTTAGTTATGCATATAAAAGCAAGAAATAATTTTTATTTTTTGTAAACATTCACGCGAAACTACGATTTCTAGGCTAAAAACACCGGTTTGTGTCACGAATTTGCCTATTTTGTACACTCGAATGCCCGGTTTTAGCCAAAATTTCGCATTTTTAACCAAAAAATAATGCCCTTTTTACCCCGTAAATGCTTACGATAAAATAAGCCGTGAAAGGTAACCCTAGTTATTTAAACGAGTTATGGTTTCTACAGATGCCAGGGGGATCGCATGGGACGGGATAAAAGGCGATTTGCGGCGGGGCAGTTGGTGAAGATTTCCTTTGCGGGGTCCCAGTTTAGTTTTTGGCCCATCTTGATGGCGATAATGCCTAATAAGCCAATCGAGATCGAGCGGAGGCCGACCTCGGCGGGGGCGATCGTCTCGCTGCGGGTCCGGACGCAGTCGAGGAAGTTGCGGATGTGATTGCTGCTTTCGTAAAGGTGGATTTCGTCGGGCTTGATGATGGAACTGAGCAGCGAGGCAGGCTCGGCGATCAGCTTGCTGCGGTTGATGAAAAGCCAGCCATCGGTGCCTTCGAAGCGGATGCCGGAGTCGAAGTCGTTGCTGACGATAAGGTCGAAACCCTGGGCGAACTTGCACGCAAAATGATATTTCTCCAAGGTGTCGTACAGGTTGCCGCTGCCGTCAGGAAATTGGCCGGTGCCCTCGATCTCGACCGGGCCGGTGTGGTCCGTGCCCATGGCCCACTGGGCGATATCGCAGTGATGACCCGCCCAGTCGGTGATCGCGCCACCAGCATAATCACTAATCCAGCGGAAATTCCAGAAACATCGGCCCCAGCTAAAGGGCGTTTCGGGTGCGGGGCCAAGCCACATGTCGTAATCGAAGCCGTCAGGAACGGGTGCGGGCTGGGTGTCGTTGGAGGCGATGCCGTTGCTGCCCGTGCTAAAGCCGGAGCCCAGGCCGACCTTGACGGTGTGGACCTGACCCAGCCAGCCGTTGCGGACCAGCTCGCAGGCGTAACGGAAGTTACGGGATGAGCGCTGCTGGGAGCCGGTCTGCCAGACGGTGTTGTATTGTTTGACGGCGTGGCAGATGGCCCGGCCTTCGGCAATGGTGTAAGCGAGCGGTTTTTCGCCGTAAACGTCCTTTCCGGCACGAGCGGCGGCAATAGCAACAAGGGCGTGCCAGTGGTCGGGCAGGGCGGTGATGACGGCGTCGATATCCGGGCGGGCGAGGAGGTCGCGAAAGTCAGCGTAGGCGGTGCAGCCGGTGTAAGAGGAGGAATGATTCTTCTGGGCGTAAAACTTCTCGACGAAACGACGGGCAGGCTCGCGGCCGGCGACGCCCGCGGTCCATTTACCGTCAAACTCGCCCAGGTAGCCCTTGCTTTCGCGGTTGACATCGCAGACGGCGATGAGCTGGACGTCTTTCTGGTTGAGAAAGCCCGGCATATCGTAGAAGCCCTGGCCGCCGGTGCCGATGCAGCCGATGGTAATGCGATTGCTGGGGGCGATGGAGTTGTCGGCGCCTAAAACGCGGGCGGGGACCAGATAAGGGACGCTAAAACCGCAGAGGGCGGCAACGGAGGATTTTCGCAGGAAGGTGCGGCGATTAATTTTTTTCATAACGGCAGAGGGTTGCGAGCAAAAGCCTATCTAGAAAAGCTGGCCGAAAAACTGCCAACTGCGGATGCCGACGAAGACGGCGGTAGCAGCCAGCACCAGCAGGGCCAGTCCCAGCAGAGCGGTGTAATAATCATGCTCCTTTTTGACCCGTGGGGCCTTGGTGGTGGTTTGCGATTCGGGTGACATTCTTTTTCCTTTATATCAGAGAAATAATAACAGCAAGAATACCAACAATCCAGCATCCGCTACGACTCGCAACGCGGCGAAAAGGTTAAACGTCGGGCCAAAACGGGCAACCATTGCGCTTTAATACAAACCTGAAATCACCTTATCGCCTTCGATGATAGTGTCCTTGAAGGTTTTTATCTGTCCTACCGATTGGGTGGGTTCGACGTAGGTGATCTCCAGATTGCCCAGATACCTTCCGCCGCGAACGGCGTCAAAAGTCATTCCCTTGCGGACGCCGGAAGTTTCACCCACGGAGATGGCGATGATGTCACCGTCTCTCTTGATAACCTGGCCCTGGATGGGTACGCCGGCGGGGCTGGTGGGCGACAGGGAGACCTTGTCTTCTTCAGGGCGAAATTCGCTGGGGGATACGGTGGCGCGGGCCAGTTTTTGGCGAATGGTGGCATTTTCATTTTCCAGTACGGAGATTTTCTCTTCCGCCTGGCGCCATTTCTGCTCCAACTGGGCAGTTTTAACCTGTTCGGTGTTAAGCTGGCGGGTCAGTTCGATAAGCTGGGTCTGGGCGGTCATGGTTTTTTCGCGGTCCTGCTCCAGCGCCTTCTGCAGGTTATTCTGGGTGACATACAGGTTATCAATGGTCAGGCGGAGGGCGTCGCTAAGCTGGACGGCGGTGTCGGCACGGGCGGAGGCACTGGTACGTGTCTCCTGGGCGGCGGCCAGCTGCTGGGCAAGATCGGCATTCATCTGGCGCAAGATAGAATTGTACTGTTCGAGCCTTTCAAGCATAGATTCATAGTTGGCCTTGTTTTCGCTCATGGCGATGTCAGCGGCGACGGCCTGGGTCTGACTGGCGGCGGCAATCAACTTCTGCTGATCGTAAAGCTGTTTCCAGTTGGCGGTTTTAGTGACGAAACTGACGACAGCCCCGCATAAGAAGATGGCCAGGACGGAAACCAAAATCGCAAATACTTTAGTTAAAGAACTCAAAGCTCTGCTCCTTTATTTAAGGTGTAAGGAAAAACCTGCTTTTGCGGTAAAAGCCGCTTGTCGCAACGGCATGCAATAATGACCCTCTATCCACAACTAGTTAATTTTAAAGTAGTTGATTTATAAGTCAAGCAATTTCCCTCGGGCTAAAAGCATGTAATCGAGCGAGGCCTTTTGCGGAGCAGGTGGACGGGAACGGTCATTATTGCCTTATATATAAAGACTTATGAACATTTCCGAATAATTTAACCCCGACTGCAGCAAATATATATAGTTTTAAAAGATGATATTAAATTTGCTTTATGGTGGCGGTTGGTTGTGCAAAGCACGGATTTAGATAGAATAACCGGTAAGGCCAGATGAACTTAGAATAGGTGAGCCAGAGAGAGAAAATTCATGAAAACCCGGAAGAAAGGCAAGGCCAAAAACAAAAAATGATTTATAAGGTCTATGGCAAGACGGGCAAAAAGGTTTCCGCGGTGGGGTTTGGCGGGATGCAGTTCGACACCAGACGGACCCGGGAAGAAAACGCCCGGCTGCTTTTATATGCGTATGAGAGGGGGATAAATTTCTTCGATACGGCCCCGGACTACTGCCGGGACCAGAGTGAAGATATCTTCGGCCTGGCTCTCGAGCAGATGAAAAAGGAGCGGGATAATTTTTATGTTTGCAGCAAGGCCTCGCCGACGGAGGTGAACACCGCCCAGGCAGCCCGGCAGGCGGTGGCTAAGAGCCTCAAGAGACTGCGAACGGAAAAGATCGATTTTTTTTACGTGTGGTGCATCCGGACGATGGAGCACTATCAGCGGGCGATGAAGAAGAACGGTCTGTACGAAGGGCTGCGGCAGTGCCGAGACAAGGGGTTGATCGACCATATCGTGATCTCGACGCACCTGCGCGGGAATGAAATTGAGGAGATATTAAGCGCCGGTGAGTTTGAGGGGGTGCTGCTGGGAATGAATATATTGAATTTTCCCTATCGCTGGCCGGCGGTCGAGGCGGCATACGAGATGGGCTATGGGGTGGCAGTGATGAATCCGCTGGCGGGTGGCGCGATAGCGCGGTACGCGGACCGGCTGGGGTTTTTGGCGGATGAGGGTGAGTCGCCGGTAGAAGCGGCGCTGCGTTTTTGTGTCGGTTGTCCGCAGATTACCGTGACCCTGAACGGTTTTACCACGGCAGCGCATATCGATACGGCAGTGCAGGTGACGGGGAATTGCCGGCCCTTCAGCAGGGAGAAGCTGGCGCGGATTAAGGATAATCTTTTGGAGAAGATGGACTATATCTGCACCGGCTGCGGTTATTGTCTGGGCGAGTGTCCCCAGAATATCCCTATCGCCAATTATCTGCAGTACTACAATGAAAAGCTGTTGTTCGGCAGGAGCGATGCAGATATGATTAAGGGACTGGGCCGGGAATATCAATGGGGGGTGATGGTGGATCAAAAACGCCGGGCGAGCGACTGCACTCAGTGCGGCCAGTGCGAGACGGCCTGCACCCAGCAGTTGAACATCCGCGAACGACTGAAGGAGATGGCCCAATGGGAAAAAGCGTTCCGCGAGGGGAATAGTGCTGAGCCGGGGAAAAATAAATAAGTATCCTTGGCGAGCTATATGTTTTTGATTTAAGGGCAAGTTTCGATAAAAAAATCTGCGATAATTAACCTGGGTGATAAATGAAAGACCAGCAGCGGGGCAACGCGGGCACTGACCTGATCGTTCAAGAGGAAGCGATGACGGGAGCATCCTGCCCGATAAAAAAGATAAGGACGGGGATATTTCTGGCGGTATATCTGCTGGTGTTAGGGTCAGGGATCGGCTTAAAGATATATAAAACGGACGCGGCGGGAATTATCTTCGACGAGGAATATACCTATGCCAATTTCGGCAGGGACGTGAAGGCGGCGCTGCATTCCTATCAGAACCCCAATAACAATCATGTGCTCAATTCGCTGCTGATCTGCTGGATGGACAAATATTTTCGCAGTTATGAGCATTTTATCCGGATACCTTCGCTAATCTGCGGGGTGCTGTTTTCACTGACGGCGGGGGTGCTCGTCTGGCAGGTGCTGCGGAGCAGTTTATTGCGTTTGCTGATCCTGGCGGCGATTACCCTGAACGCGTTTGTGTTTGATCTATCTTTTTTGGCGCGGGGGTATTCTTATGCCCTGGCGGCGGTGTTCTGGGGAATAGCCTTTATCATCTGGCTTTTGAGCCATCCGATAAGATATCGCTACTGCGGGATAGTTATCGGGGCGATGGTAGTGGTAAATTTTGTGGCCCTGGGCGCGATGGTCAGCAGTCTGTGGCTGCTGCTGTGCCTGAATATGATATTCGTGCTGGGTTTTTCAGGCAGGATCTACAAAAACCGTCCCAAGCAGAGATATAACATTCCAATCCACGGGCTGGTCATCGCGATTCTGAGCGGGGCAGCATTATTCGCTCTTTATCATGGAATTTATCAGAAAATCATCGCGGCCCAAGGCGCCTTTCGGGTGATGCCGTACGGGGTGTGCACTTATGTGGATTTTGTGGCCCTGCCGTTTCGGACGTACCTGAAATGGGCGTTGTGGGATAAGCTGGTCAACCCGCAAAGCTGGTTGCGAACGATTACCTTTTACGGACTGCTGGGGCTGATGGGGGCGAGCCTGCTATTTTACACCTGGCAAATAGCGCGCAGCGCCGGAAGGACAGGTTGGCAAGCGGCATTGAAACGCAGCACGAGCACCGCAGGAGGATTGATAGTTCTGGTAACCGCGATTTATGTGCTGATGCTATTTATTCATCATAATGTGCTGGGGATGTCGATCGGGCTGCCGCGTAACGCGGTGTTTCTGACGCCGCTGGTGCTGTTGATAATGGGCATGCTGCTGGATCGGGTAATGGCGGCGGCGGGCAAAAGATGGGGGCGAGCGGCGGTAACGGCGGTAATCGCAGCGGTTTTAGGGATGGTGGTCTGGCAAAATCTGCCCGATAGCGCCTCTGTAAATCGGCTGGGCGACTGGGATCTGCAAAGCCTGTCGGGGCCGCTGCTGCGGCGGCTGAAGGCCATGGACAGCCGCCGGACCTGGCGGATTATGCTGACCGATATGACGGGCACTTTTTATGTGGGGGCATTGTATTACCAACGGTACGATTATCACTTCAACTTCGCGGCAGGCATCGATTACGACATGGAGATACGCTATAAAACAGAAAAGATTCCGAAGGGAATTTATTGGGATCGGGATTATTTTGATCGGTTTAATTGCCGGGTGAGAATCAATCCGGTCTTGGCGGAGAAGGTATTCAGAAACGAGCCTTTGACGGTGATTGATAGGTAGAAGATTTAACGAAAGCTTCCCTGTGGCTAATCAGGGGATGCGGTCAGGATAGATAACGAAGTTGCCCAGATAAACGATGAAAAAAAACAAGCAGAGTAAACCAATACATGGGCTGGAGGCGGATAAAAACCGGGCGGCGGCAACGGAGGCCCAGTCGAACAAGGCGGCAAAATGGTGGTGGTTAGGGCTGTTTTTGCTGGTGCTTGCCGGTGGGATAGGGCTGAAAATATTCAAGGCTGACGTATCGGGAATAACCTATGACGAGGCGTTTACCTACACCAATTTCGGCCAGGATGTGGATGCAGCCCTGCATTATTACCGTAATCCCAATAATAATCATGTAATCAATTCGCTGCTGATCTGCGGGGTAAACAAGTATTTTCGTAATTACGAGCATTTTATCCGGATACCCTCGGTAATCAGCGGGGTGTTATTTTCTCTGGCTTTGGCGGCGATTGTCGTGCAGGTGATTCGGAGCAATTTGTTGAAGGTGGTTATCCTGGCGGCGGTGACGCTGAATGCATTTGCCTTTGATCTATCTTTTTTAGCGCGGGGGTATTCGCACGCCCTGGCGGCGATATATTGGGGGATAGCCTTTGTCATCTGGCTATTAAACCACCCGGTAAGGTATCGCAACTGGCCGATAGTGATTGTTGCGATGGCGGCGGTAAACCTGGTGGCATTCGGGTCGATGCTGAGCTGTTTTTGGGTATTGGCAGGCTTTAATTTGGTAGTGGTGCTGGTTTATTCCTCGCGGATATATCAGGCCGGTCCCCCGCAAAGGTATAATCTCCCTCTGCACGCCCTGGGAATAACAGCTTTGAGCGGGGCGGTGCTATTTGCCCTCTATCATGGCCTATATCGCCAGATACTGGCGGCCAAGGAAAGTTTTGGAAACTACCCGTTCGGCGTTTATATGCAGCAGCTCTTGTGGGATAACATGGTCAATCCCCAAAGTTATCTGCGAGTATTTACCTTTTATGGACTTATCGGTTTGATAGCGGTGGGATTAACATTTTATGCCGGCCATTTATTCCATCTAATCAAAGCGGGAAGGCGAGAGTTGGCTGGGTACATCAACAGCGGCGGCGGTTTTATAGTATTAGTGACCGTGGCTTCCTTTTTAGTGATGTTCCTATATCGCGTGGTGTTGAAGTTATCGATCGGCTTTCCGCGTAACGGGGTGTTTTTACTACCGCTGGTGCTGCTGACCATAGGATTGCTTGCCGATCGCGCGGCGCAATCTTCCCAGAATCAGCATTTTCAACGCTGGTTTACGGTTATGGCCGTGATAATTTTCGCCGCGATCACCTGGCAGAATCTGCCGGATAGTTACGCGGTGCAGCGGGTACACGACTGGCATTTGCAGAGCATGTCGGGACCGCTGCTGCGGCGGTTAAAGGCCATCGACGACCGGCGTACCTGGAATATCGCCGTGACCAGCGAGACGAAAAATTTCCGCATGGGGGCATATTATTACCAGATGTTCGGTTATCACTTTAGTTTCGTCGGCAGGGAAAACTATGATGTGGTGATTTTATATAAAACGGAAAAACTACCCGGTGGGATATGCCTGGACAGGAATTTTTTCCAGCGTTTTAACTGCCAGGTGATAGTTAGCCCCAGGCTGGCAGCTCAGGGAGTGATTGCCCCGAAGCGATTGGCGAGAATATAAATGTTGCATGTTATCCTGGGTACCGGGCGGGTCAGAGCTGGACAAATCCGACCGCGGCGACGGCGGGCGGGGTGCGGGCCAAGAAGAGCTTTTGGCTTTTGGGGTCGAGCTGACGGGCCTCGATAAAGACGGGGCGATGGTAGCGGCGGAAGTATTCGATTAGTTTTTTCCAATCACGCTGGTCCGCTTTCATGATGTACATATCGTATCGTTTAGCCTCGATGTAGAACAGATAGCGATAAGTCATCGCCGGCCAGGTGGTGGCGAGAATGACGCTTTGATGGGGGAAATCCGCCTGGGACAGCCGCGTGAGGTACTCCTGACGCTGTTTTTCTTCAAGCGTGTTGCGATTGACAAGATTATAATTAGTAACCAGTAGAAATAACGGGGCGATTAAACAAACCAGGCTTAAAGTGATTAGTTTTTTACCGGAGAGGCGGTGGTTTTGCGGCCCGGCTGCGCCCAGGCCGACCAGCAACGACCAGCCGATCAGGCTGGGTACGGTAAAAGTTAGGTTGTCCCAGCGATGATGCCATAAGATAAAAAACAGATTGCCGCCCACCAAGATTACCCCCAGGGCTGCCCAGCCGTATTGGCGGCGCCAGAAAATAGCGCCCAGCAGGGCAAGGATTACCCCCAGCAAGCTGATGCTGGTGCCGCGGCCCTGGTCGAGATTGCCCCGTACGTTTTCCGGCGGATAGCGCTCGCCGCGGGCGCCCAGCCCGCTTAAGAGCCACGCGTATTTATCCACATCGGCGGCGACCTGCCGGGAATCGAATTTGGCGTCTTTCGCGTAGCCCAGGCCCAGGCAGGTGCGGATGATGTTCCTGAGGTGCGGATAGGATAGTTTTTGCGCGATGGTAAGCGGGTGCACCTCTTCGGGCGGACCTTTCTGGGTGTCATTCAGGATAGCGTCGCGGATGTCGCCTTTGCTGTGCAGCAGGGAAGCGTTGTGGCGGAGAATGACGTAACCGACAGTAAAGAAAAAAGGGAGTATAAAAAATATAATCGCACCCAGCAGCCGAAGCCAGGTTAAACGGAATTTTTTCCGCATGGCCCAGGCCAACACGAGAAAGCCGGGCATAACAAACAATTCCGAGGCCCGGTCGGCAACCGCCACGCCCAGGAAAAGACAGGTCAAATACAACCAGACGGCGCGGTTGGATTGAATAAATCTGACCGCGGCATAGATGCCCAGCACCAAAAAAGAGCCGTAGAAAACATAAGCCTCCGCCATCAGGGAATGCGTCCAGTAAATGCTGCTGAAGGCGAGCGTTAAAGCCCCGACAAGAGCGGCGATGAAACTGCCGGTGATGCGGCGGATGGCCCCGTAAAGGGCGAGCACTCCGATCACCCCCGCCGCCGCCATCATGAAATTGATCCGCCAGGCGACATCGCTGCCGAAGGGCATGTAACTAAAGAGCTTGCCGAAACATAGCTCAATCTGATAGCCGGGCGGATGGCAGATACCCAATAGCGGCGATTTATACTGCAGTTCCGCACTGTCGCCGCTGTCCACGCCGGGCAGCAGCGTCAGCAGGTAAATCATCCCCACCAGCAGCGTCAATCCCAGCGGCAGCAGCCATAAAACCGCCCGAGATGGCGGGTTGCTTGGGTTGGTTACCATTTCCGTCGGCTTGGTCATCGGGTGCTTGGGTGTTTTACGCTGACGGTTTCGTTTCATAATCTTGTAGTCTCAATTAGATTTATCCACCGTGCCAGCGGCAGGCTCAGCGGGGGCAGTCGGCCGGCGCAGGCGGAAAATATTGATGTAGCGCCGGGGATATAGTTTGCTGTCCGGCCGGACCTGGTCGAGAAATTCGTAAGGACCGACGTCGCGGGTTTGGCCCAGCATGGCGATATTTTTCAGGCCCCAGAGCTGGTAGTAGCGATTGTCGGGTGGGGTAAATCCGCCGCGGCTGTCCCAGGCCACGTAGGTAATGTTCTGGCGGTAGCAGTTTTCGATAAACTGCTGCGGGCTGTCACCGCCGATGTTCTGGGTATGCACGAAAACATGCTGCAGCTTGCGGGGTACGTATAACCGGGCGATATGGGACATGCTGGTGACAATCTTTTCACCCGGCTGAGCGTGCTCCATATACCAGTCAGCCAGCTTTTTGAATTCCGCGTCCCGCTGACCGTCGCGTATGACGCCAACCAGGCTGAACTGGCTGGACACTACCATTAGGCAGATAAGAGAAACAACCGCCAGATTCCGCAGGATGTTTTGACTGCGGTATGCGTAAAGATAAACCAGGAAAACCAACCCGACCGCCGCCGAGATAACCCAGGGCAGCGACGCGGAACGCGGACTGTAGGGGGAATATTGCGGTATCATACCTGCCAGTTTAACCATCCAGACCAGGGCGAGGACCGCCGCTATCGCCTGTAAACCGAGAATCAGCGGGCGGGGAATTTTGCCGCCCCCGCCGACCATTCGCCATAGGCTTTGCAACCCGAAGATGACCAATAGTAGTACTATCCAGGAAATTGTGGTTGTGAAACGTGGATAAAGAAAACCGTGCCACGCGTGAATGCCCACGTACGGCACCAGGAAAATCAACAGCGCCAGGACAGCCCACCTTTTTTTATACAACCCGTAAACGCTGCCCAGGATAAAAGCCGCGGCCGCGATAATCATGGATAGGTGTGGCAAAAACGGCCCTGGAAGCTGGGTCGTCGCCGCGGTGCTGGTGAACAAGGGGGCAAAGCTCGCTTCCCACAGCATCTTCAGGAACGGCCCCAGCAAAAACACACCCAGCGGTGAGGCGCCCATCTCCTTGAGGTAATAAGAGGCGCTTTGCTGTTTCCAGTTGAGAAACGTACCGATCAGCCACGCCGCCAAGGGCAGCGTCGCCAGAAAAGCATACAAGAAAGCAAGCAGCCTTCGCCGGCGGGCAGGTGTGTCTATCATATCCATGACAAAGGCCGCCAAAATCAGCGCCGCCCCTTCATAGCGGACCATGGTAGTGATCGCGGCGAAAAGATAAGCCCAGGCCGACCGGCGAAAAATGAAATAAAAGGTAAGCAGGACAAAAAACAAAAGGGTAGTCTCGGCTATCGGATCGGCGAGCATCAGTAGATTCCAGGGATTTACACTTACCAACAGCGCCAGCCAGACAGCCGCTCCGCCGATAATCCGCCGGCCGACAAGCCAAACCAGCAGCAGATTGAACGGGTACAGTATCGCGTTTAACAGCCACCCTGCCGTTAGTTCCGGATGCTGCCCCCCCACCAGATAGCTCAGCCCCACCTGCATGATGCCCAGCATCGGCACTCGTTTATAATCCCCCGGCAGGTGGAACGACAGTAGCCGTCGTCCCGTATCGATAAAAGAGGGAAAATCGGAGGTCGGCACCACCTGATGGCCGTAATACAATATCGATTGATAAATCCCCACCGCCAGGATGAGCAGGCTGAAAATCAGCAATTGTTGTTTTTCCCGGTCGGCTGGGCCGGGAGTGTTTATGGCAGCGGAAGCGGCCGTTATGCCGCCGGCTGGGTGGGTGATTGTCGATGAGGTTTTTTTTCTGCGGGAGCGGGCCATAATCCTTCTAAACTACCGCGTTTCGGCTGCTCAAATAAGAGTTAATTTGCTGGTAGTTTACCAGAACCGCCGGCGTCAGGCAAGGGCGAGCCAGGTGATAAACTTAGTTGCCGTCGGCAAAGTAGGCGGCTAGAATAAGTGATATGAAAGCCATAACCCGATGGATAATACGCCGGTGGATAGCAGATTACTCCCAGGTCAATAGTATCATGGTGCGGGCACGGTACGGGGCGCTGGAGGCCTGGGTGAGTATCGTCACCAACATGCTGCTGTTTGTGGTCAAGCTTGTCATAGGGCTGTGGATAAGCAGTGTGGCGGTGATTGGGGATTCTGTGCACACCCTTTCGGATACGGGGACCTCGATAGTGATTTTGATCGGGTTTCGCCTGGCCAAAAAGCCGGGTGATCGGGAGCACCCCTTTGGTCACGAACGGATGGAATCCATCGCGGCGGTGGTGGTGGCGGTCCTGCTGGCGGTGGTGGGGTTCGAGTTGCTCAAGTCGGCGGTGCTGCGGATAATCCATCCGGTGATTGAACAGACGCAAATCAGTTGGACCATTGGGATAATTCTAGCGGCGACCATCCTGGTCAAAGAGCTGATGGCCCGGTTCGCCCGGGACCTGGCCCAGATAATTCAATCGAAAAGCCTGGAGGCGGACTTCTGGCATCATCGCAGTGATGCCATATCGACGGTTTTGGTGCTGGCGGGGCTGGTGCTGGTACGGCTGGGATATAACTATGTTGACGGCGTGGCGGGGGTGGGGTTGGCGCTTATCGTAATCTACAGCGGCTACGCGATAATGCGGGACGCGATTACTCCCCTGCTGGGGGAAAGGCCCAGCCGGGAACTTTTGGCCGATATCGACCGGATCGCCCTGGGCGTAAAAGGGGTACAGGGCGTCCATGATGTGATTGTCCATCGCTATGGCCAGGTGAACATGATTTCCCTGCATATCGAGGTTCTGGAAGATAAATCGATCAATGTCCTTCACGATATCTCGGAGCAGGTGGAGGCGAAGCTGGAGAACCACCTGGGCGGCTCGGCCGTGGTGCATATCGACCCCTTCAATAAAGACCATCCCCGCTATGATGAAATTCACCAGGCCATCAAGCAGGTAACCGAGGCGGACGAGCGGGTAGCGGGGTTTCACGATCTGCGGATAGTGGGCCACAGCCGGCAGATTAAGGCGATATTTGATGTTAATATTACGGACAAGGTCGCCAGCCAGCAAATTGACCAGCTTAAGCAGGATTTGCGGGGCGAATTGGCAAAAAAATTACATGATGTCAGGCTGGTTATAAAAGTCGAGCCCCGCTACGCCTACAGCGGTCAGAATAAATGATGATTTTTGCAATAAGGCTTACAAAGCCCGCATAAATTCCACCAGTTCGCTCTTTTCCTGTTGGTTAAGGTTTAACTGGAGAATCAGGTTAAAAAACTCCACTGTATCTTCCAGGGTCAAAAGCCGTCCATCATGCATATAAGGCGGGGAGTCTTTAATGCCCCGCAAGACAAAAGTCTTAATCGGGCCATCCGCCGAAGCCATCCTGCCGTTTATCATCTGCGGTTTATAAAAACGCTCCACCTTTAAATTGTGCATTAAATTATCATTATAATACGGCGGGACGTGGCAGCGGGCGCACGTGGCTTTGCCAAAGAAAACCTTTTCACCCCTCATTTCAGAATCAGAGGCCTTTTTAGGATCCAATCTGCCGTCGAGTCCCAGCTTGCCAGCGGGTGGGAAATCAAGCAAGGCTTGAAATTCAGCCATGAAATGCACCTGACTGCCGCGTTCGAGAATATTCACGCCCTTTTTGGTGGCGATTACGGGATCGCCGTCAAAATAGGCGGCTCTTTGTTCAAATTCGGTAAAATCCTCGACGCTTTTTAAGCCCCGTTGGGAACCGAAAATCTGCTGAATATTTACGCCGCGCAGCGAAGGCGTATCCAGACGATGGCGGAATTCCTGGGGACGGATATCACCGACCAGATGGGTTGGGGCGATAGTATGTCCATTGGAATGGCAATCGAAACAGGTCACGCCGCGACTGGCCCTTTCGCTGCGGCGGTCCTCCGTCTGGTTAAACTGCTGCTGGGGAAATGGTGTAACCAGCAGCCTTAAACCTTCCAGTTGTTTGGGATTTAGAACGCCATTGAAAATCGCATAATAATTGTCCATAGTTATGACTTTTCCCTGCGACACGTCCCCCAGATCGGGTCTCGTGGTCAGGTAGATTGCTGCGGGATATTCCGGCAGGAAATGGTCCGGCAGATCAAAGTCCAGATCAAAGCGGGTCAGGTCTCGCCCTTCCTGCCGGTTAATTTCATCGATAACCATTTGCGGAAAGAGCATTCCTCCTTCCGGGTGATTAGGATGGGGCAAAGGCATAAAACCTTTGGGAAACAGGTTCTTTTCTCGAATTTCATCGGGAGACATTTCCGCCAGCTTCTGCCAGTTTAAGCCTTCCGGCGGTTTTACCCTTACGCCCTGTTGGACCGCTTTGCCCCGCGACATAGTTATTCCTTCCGCGGACCTGTCGCTCAGATCATACCTTTCATTGAGCAATTTCATCTGCCTTTTCATAATATCCTGCTTGGCTGCCTTCATCCGAGTCATGATACTGCCAAAACTCTCGGTGATAGCTACCGGAGCATAACTTGTAGGTTTTTTTGAGGTATCCTCCTGTGCCAGGCAGACAGCCACACTTAAAAAACCGCCCACCAGCATCAGGCAAAAGGTGCCGATGAACAAATCCTTACGCTTTTTCATGGTAACTCTCCTTTTAATTTTTTCGCGGCGTTTCGCATGAAATTTTCATGTCTTTTAAATTGGTGATCTGAAAGCAGAATACAACCTCTTTGAGATAAACGAATTTTGCAAGGATAATGACGACAATTACGTTCACGCGATATTAAAAAACCAGAAAGAACGTCATTTTTGAGAACCTGTACTTTTGATTATAGCTCGTGAATCCTGAAAATAAACTTATTCCTGAAAATATTTCTTAAATTTTTAATAAGTTGAATTTTCTTCAGAAATTATCCCCCGGCAGCCGCTTTTGAGGTGGTCGGCCCATTAATTCGCAAATTAAGCTAACTATATTATATAATAGTTAACTTTCGCAGATTATTTATTGAATCTCGCCCCATTTCCTTTTCACACCTTTCACACCTTCTTATCTCTTCCCTTTCACACTTTTCCCACTTTTCACACCTTTCACACCTTCTTATCTCTTCCCTTTCACACTTTTCCCACTTTTCACACCTTTCACACCTTCTTATCTCTTCCCTTTCACACTTTTCACACCTTTCACACTTCTTTATCTCTTTCCCTTCTTCCCTTCTTACTTTCTCACTTTCTTACCTTCTTACTTTCCCACCCTCTTACTGTATCAGGGCCAATGTTACGCAAGAAAAAGTACGAAAGTACTATAATAAAGAGATGGAAACAAATATTTATAGCGGTGCTTGTCACTGGCTGGAAACAGTTACCATGAGAAATTCCTGATGTAAAGAAGTTATAAACATCCGGCTAAATATTTATTTAAGTAAGTAGCTGCCAAAAGGTAGCCTGCATCGGCTGGGCAAGGAGCTCATCCGCCTGGGAAAAGAAGTTCTGCAAATGGGGCATTTTCAAATGCTTCTCCAGAGCCTCTTTACTGGCCCAGATTTCATAGAACATGAATATCGAGAGATCATCAGCGCTCTGATGCAAATCGTAACGGAGACAACCTGCTTCTTTGCGGGTGGTGTTAACCAATGAAAGAAGAATTTCCTTTACCTTCTGCTGATTTTCCGGTTTGGCTTTCATCTGGGCGATAACCGTCACCTTTTTATCCGCCATTGAAGGCTCCTTTCGCTTGGGATTTTATGACTTTATTTTGCGGGCCGCCACATCTTTTCGATTTCTTCCAGTGATTTCCCCTTGGTTTCCGGCACCCAGCGCCAGACGAACCATACGGTTACCCCGCACAGCAACCCGTACAGCCAGAAGGGAAAAGCGTGGTGGAACTTGCTGATAAGCCAGTCGTTTTGATCCATCATGGGAAAGGTCTGGGACACCACCCAGTTAGCCGCCCACAGGAAAAATGCTGATATCGCCATGGCCCTCCCGCGAATCTTCGTGGGAAAAATCTCCGAGAGCACCACCCAGACTACCGGACCCATGGCCAGGGCGAAGCAGGCGATGTAACCCAAAATAAAAATCAAGACCCAGATCTGAGTCTTTTGATAATATGCAGTCATTCCCAGCGCCCATAGCGAAACCCCCATGCCGCCCGCCCCGATAATGAGCAGTAATTTCCGGCCCAGTTTATCCACCGTCCAGATGGCGATAACGGTAAAAGTTAAATTCACCGCCCCGACGACTACCGTCTGGAGAAGCGCCACATCGGTGCCGGTGCCCAGCTTTTTGAAAATTTCGGGGGCGTAGTAAAGGAAGACATTTATTCCGGTAACCTGCTGCAAAACCGCTAAGGTTACCCCAATGACCAAAACGATTTTCAAGCCCGGCTGGAATAACTGGGCGAGCGAGCCGCTTTCCTGGGCGATGGCCTCTTCAATCTCTATCATCTCGCTGTGGGCATGTTCCGAGCCGCCCACGCGGGTAAGAATATCATGTGCTTCACTCCGGCGATGCTTTTCTACCAGCCAGCGGGGACTTTCCGGCACCAAAAACATTAACAACAAAAGCATCAAGGCCGGCACCGACTCCGATCCGAACATCCACCGCCAGCCCGTTTGCACATTCCAACTTCCCAATGCTCCGTCGGCAATACCTGCTGCTGATCGGGCGTCGATGAAGGTGCCATATTGGGCGATAAAATAGTTGACGAAATAAACCACCAGCATTCCGAAGATAATGGCAAACTGGTTAAAGGAAACCATCCGGCCGCGAATCCGGGCCGGTGAAATCTCCGCGATGTACATGGGTGAGGACATGGAAGCGGCTCCCACGCCGACGCCGCCGAGGATGCGAAAAATAACAAACTCGGTCAGATTCCTCGGCACCGCCGTGCCGATGGCGGAAACCAGAAAAAAAACCGCCGATAAAATCAGGACTTTCTTTCTGCCGAGATGATCGCTGACGGTTCCTGCGATCCCGCAACCCAGCATACAACCCGTAAGCGCACATGAAGCGGCCCAGCCGGTCATAGCCGAGCTAAGAGCAAAACGGGTCTGCAAATAACCGATGGCCCCGGAGATCACCGCGGTATCATAACCAAACAATAAGCCGCCCAGAGTGGCTACCAGGCAGACGTTGACTAAATAAATTTTGCTGCCGGCGGGCTGGGGATAACATGATTCAACGATCTTTTGCATTTATTTTTCTCTATAAAATCATTTACCGGGTACTGTCGCGGATGGCGCCGAACATAGCCAGGACATTTTCCACGGGGATATTAGCCTGGATATTATGAATGGTATTAAAGACGAAACCCGGAGGATTATTAAAGATGCTGATCCGCTGGCTTGTCTGGTCATAAACTTCCCCTGCCGAGCCGAAAGGCAGGGTCTGCTGGGTATCCACCCCGCCGCCCCAGAGGACCAGGTCCCGGCCGAATTCGCTTTTAAGCCTTTGCGGCTCCATCCCCGCGGCGGAGCACTGCACGGGATTTAAGATGTCAAACCCAGCCTCGATAAAATCGGGAATCAGTTCATAAATACTGCCGCAGGAATGAATGAATATTTTCCACTTGGACCTCTGGTGAATGAAATCATTGATGGTTTTATGGAAGGGTTTATAAAGATCCCGGTAAGTCTTCACGGAAATGAAGGGGCCGGTCTGCATACCGAAATCGGTGCCGGTGGTGAAGACCGCCTGGACACGATCGCCCAATTTTTCCATTAACAGCCGTAAATTCTGCAGGGCTATTTCACACTGCCGTTCAAAAACCTGATAAACATAATCTCGCCTCGTCACAGTGGATATATACCATTCTTCGACGTTACGAATCCCTTTAGTGCGTTTGCGCCACATGGCCGGGACCAGAGCGATATCGCCCAACCCCGTGCCGGGGGCGCTGAGGATAGCGCCTTTATTATTTTTATCCGCCTGTTCCGCCTGCTCGAAGAGGGGCTGAATATCAGATTCGCTCAGCAGGCTGAACTCTTCCAGGTTATCCGCCGGATCAAGTTTGTCTTCTTCGATAGGCTCCTGGCGGGGGATGGCGTCGAAATAAAAACCATCCTTGGGCATGTGACCGCTGGGGGACGCGGAGGTATCTCCTTCCGGATAGATCAGCCACCCGCCGCTGCCGTCCGAAGTTAAATTAAACTTGCCCGGCACCAGGACCCTGGTGCCGTCGAATAAAGTGAAGGGTTTCCAGTCGGTATTGGCGAACCCGAACATGGTCTTCGGCGGCAAAACCCCCACCACGTCGATGCCCAGCGCCTCCATCAGCTTACTATCGATCTCGCCCAGCATCTGAAATGGTTCGATTATCTTTATGCGATAATCTTTATCGCCCAGGATAGCTTTTCTCAGCTTGGACAAGGTACTGGCACAGATGCCGGTAACGTGGGTAGCGCCGAAATCGACACATACTCTATCCGTGGATTGATGATGGAGCGCTTTTTGCAGTCGCTCTCTGGAGGTCAGGGCCGATGCCTTACTCATTATCCAACTCCTGAAATACCCGGCGGCACAGATAACGCCAGTGTAACTTTGATCCGCAAGTTCATCAAGATATTTTCCGTGCCGATAGTAACAGGGCTTGAAAAGCGAGATTAGGAGATAATTTCCACCTGGCCGCTGTCCAGATCGTAATAAGCGCCGACGAGTTTAACTTCGCTTGTCCGGACCAGTTTTTCCAGGATAGGCTTGGCGCGGCCAAGCTGCTCGATCGTTCGGCGGACATGGCAGCGAATGGTTTGATCAATCCGGTCGCCTGCTTGAGAAGCAGCTTCTTCCACCGCAGGTTGCAGGGCTTTAATGATAACGCTGATGTGGCCCGCCGGCTCCGCGGCGGCGCCAGCTTTTACGGCGGCAGTAACCGCCCCGCACCGGCTGTGGCCCAGCACCATCACCAGCTTGACCGCCAGATGCTCCACCGCGTATTCTATGCTGCCCAATACCGCGTCATCGAGAATATTACCCGCCAGCCGGATAACAAATAAATCCCCCAGCCCGCAATCGAAGATCAGCTCCGGGGGCACGCGGGAATCGCTGCAACTGATAATCACGGCCCAGGGCCGCTGAGCAGCGGCGATCTCGCGCCGCCGCTGGGCCCAGCGGTGGGGATGTGAAGATGTTTTAATAAGATACCGCTGATTGCCTTCGATTAATTGCTGGAGCGTTTTTTCGCCGTTCGCCTTCGTCATGGGTGATTTTCCTTTTGTGATTCCTTCGGTTTATTTACTGATAGTGCCTTTTGTTCCAGGATGGCTTTTAGGTTTTTTTGGACCGTGGCGCTGCCGGGTTCGAGACGCAGGGCCTCCTGCAGTTGTTTGATTGCCTCATCGAAATACCCCAACTGGGCCAGGGCCGCCGCTAGATTGCTCCTTGCCCCAGCCGCCTGCGGATTAAGTTCCACCGCCCGCCGGAAATACTGGATCGCCGGCGGATATTTTTGCAGCCGGTATAACGCTACCGCCATGCCATTGGTAGCATCGAAGTCCCGCGGGTTGATAAGCAATATCTGCTGATAATGCGTTAAAGCCTCTTCGTATCTGCCTTGCTTGGAAAGCAGGTGGGCCAGATTGGTATGAACGACTGTGCTGGCGGGATTCAGACGAACCGCCTCTTCAAAATAATGGAGGGCCTGCTCGCTTTGGCCCTGCTTGTTGAAGATATCACCCAGATTGTTATACACCGCCCAGGAATCCGGCTTGATCTCGAGGGCGTTCTGGTAATGCTTGATAGCCTCATCGGTTTGGCCCACCCGGCTTAGGGCCATTGCCATTGCCAGATGGGTTAAAAATTCATCCGGCCGGATTTGCAGGGCCTTTCGATATTGCTCTATCCCCTCCTCGACCTTGCCTTCCTTTACCAAAGCCAGGCCCAGCATATGATGGGCTAAATGGTTCCAATACGTCACCTGCAAAGCCCGGCGGAATAAGGCGGTCTCACTGGCCCAAAGCCCGACCTCGAAGCGTGTGCAATGGACCAGGCCAACTAAAATCACAGCCGCCGCGGTACCCAGCACCACTCGACCCGCCTTCCCTCGGCCCAGAAGATCGTAGCTCAGCCAGGTAATCGCCATAAAAGGGCCGATCAATGGGATATAGGTATAACGGTTGGCAATCAACTGTCCCCCAACCTGAATTAAGCCGATAACCGGCAGCAGCGTGCCCAGATACCACAACCAGCCGATAAGCAAATAAGCTCGACGGCGCGCCTGCCAAATACAAACAGCCGTAACCGCTAACAACCCCGCCACCGCCAGGGCCACCCTCCAGGCGGGGCCGGCGCCCAGGTGGGGGTAAAAAACCGATAGGCGCGTTGGCCAGAGCATGTGGCCGATATACCGCCAGTAGGATTCCGCGGCACTGGCCAGGCGGATGGAGAAACCAATAGCCTGGCTGGACTGGATTGCCCCGCCCGCCCGCTGGACCAGGAACGTAACGATACCCGATGCGGCTGCCAGGGCGAATAGCGGGATCTTTTCCACCAATAACCGGCCGAGGGATAACTTCCGACCAGCTTGAGTTTTAGGGTTATTTAAAGCAGTCGCCGCGGGGCGAACTTGGGAAAACCGCGATAACGGCCAATAATCACACAGCAGCAGCAAAAAAGGCAGGGTAACCAGCATGGGTTTGGCCATCAAGCCCAGGGCGAAAAACAGGATAATCAGCAGATATCGCCCCCATCCCGGCCGGCGTACGTAAGCTAAGTAGCACCAGAGGGTAAGCATCATAAAAAAGGTGCTCAGGACGTCCTTGCGTTCCGCGATCCAGACCACGGATTCAACATGCAGGGGATGCAGAGCAAATAAACCGGCGACGAAGAGACTGGGCCAAAAAGCAGCGGTCATTCGCTGCAAAATCAAAAAAAGCAGCAGGGTATTAGCCAGGTGAAAAAACAGGTTCACCACGTGGAAGGCACCGGGATGCAAACCGAAAACCTGGACATCCAGCATCTGCGACAGCCAGGTAAGGGGGTGCCAATTGCTCGCCCGACCAGCGGTAAATGCCCAGCAAATATTGTCCCAGCTTAAGCCGGTGTTGACGTTATTATTTTCGTAAACGTATGTGTTATCATCAATTGCGAAAAAACCATAGTGGCGAACAGGCAGATATACCACGGTGGTTATCAGCAGCAGAAAAATCGAGGCGATATAAACGCGATATCTCTGTAAGTCCTTATTTGGCAATAACATCTGTCTAGTAACCGGCTCCATAAAAATCATTGCGGAATAATATTTATCGGCAATCGCGCCCGGAAAAAACCCGGTAAAACCCGGTAAAAACTGTGCAAAAGCTGGTTAAAACTGCGCAAAACCTGGCAAAAACGGTGTAATTTCGGGCAAAAAGTGGCACTTTTTGGTTAAAAACAAGGTTTCGGGAATGAAAATAAGCCAATTTTTACACCCCTGCAATAAACCCATACTTTTAAGCCCGGAAGTCCTTTTTTTGCAGGAATATTTGTAATAATTTTAGCAAAAAAACACCCTGCATGTCCAGCACTTCAAGGTTAACCACCGATGTCCAAGTCAGCTCTGAGGGTTGTCATGGTATGCCCAGTTACTTGAGGTTAATCGCCGAGGGCGAGGGTCAGCAGTGCCCTTTATTCTGGATGAACTCCTCGGTCATCTGGTAAGCCTGAAAGAAAACACAAAGAATACAAATATATTTATCCACAGATTTCACCGATTACCGCAGATTAAAGAGTCGAGGAACATTATTTCGCTGGCGATACACGTCGACAATATGGGAACATTTGACGATGGGCCAAGAAAAAAAACATCTATTTAACCGCGAATTGACGCCAATAAACGCTAATCCATAAATAAAGAATATTTATGACAGGAATAAAAGATTAACAAGATTTAATATAACTATATAGGTAAAGAGGATTGAGCTGGAGATTGCTCGACATGCGGCGGTGCGCGAGAAAGATCTAATATTCATAGTTCAAAGAAGATATAAAAGATTATTTAACACGAAGAACACGCCCGCCTAGCTGACGCTCGGCGAGGCTGGAAGAAGCACGAAGGGAAGAAATATTTATTATTAAGAAAAGCAGAGGATGGCGGCGGAGATAGGAGAAAGTTGATAGTAAAAAGTAGAGAGTGAAGAATTATAGACAGGATATACAAGATTTAAAGGATTAATAATTTCAAATATAAAATCTCAGATAAAAAGAGTCGAAGAATCATACACCATATTGTCAGTTGCCTCGACAGGCATTTAAATACTTATCTATCCCGCGGCGCGGAGCGAAAACAGGTATAAGAAAGTGTGAAAGGGAAGAGGTAAGAAAGTAAGAAGGTGAGAAAGTGGGAAAGTGAAAAATAAGAAAGTCGTCGCCGGAAGCAAAATCGACCTACTTTTTCAGTACCGGATTTTCGCCGCTGACATCATAGGTGCGTTCGGAGATGACCTAGGCGTAGCCGGTATGGTTTTAAATTGTTAAAGAGCTGTATGATAAGGCGACATAATATATCAATGAGTAATAATATCCCCTATTTATCAGAAAACCAGAATGTCCCCTTTTACTATTTATCAGAAAACCAGAATGTCCCCTTTTACGGAGATGACCTAGGCGTAGCCGGTATGGTTTTAAATTGTTAAAGAGCTGTATGATAAGGCGACATAATATATCAATGAGTAATAATATCTTCTATTTATCAGAAAACCAGAATGTCCCCTTTTACGACATAATGTATTAATGAGCAAGAATGTCCCCTAGAAAAAGGGGTCTGACCCCTTTAATTTAAATTTAATTATATATATATGATCGTTTGCCTGAATTTCCCCCGTCGCAAGCGACGGGGCTAAACAAATTTAGTTCTTGTGATTTCTTATGTATGCGATCTTAGTGTTGAAGTCGTTTTCCGTAAAACAAACCCGTTTGTCAAAACCTTTTGTCCGTATTTTTTCGCCCCTGCCATATACTCATAATCTGTATTTGTATTCTCAACCAAAATGTTTGGCACTGCCGCCGGCAGCGGCGAGCAGGTGAACAGGTGAAAGAATAAGAAGAAGGGAAAGGGAAGAGATAAGAAAGTAAAAAACCGCGTGGGCAACAAGTTGCCCATCCTACCGATAATCAACTACCCAAAGGATTTTAAGCTGAGCAACGATAGTAAAAATATAGTTGACGCAAAACACGCTTTCAGGTCTGCCGTTTATTCTGAATGAACTCCTCGGTCATCTGGTAGGCCTGGTCATCGGTGTACTGGCGGGGGGGATGCTTGGAGAAATAAGCCGACGGTGAGTACAGGGCGCCGCCGATACCGCGGTCGAGGGCCAACTGGCAGCAGCGAATGGCGTCAATCGCTACGCCGGCAGAATTGGGAGAGTCCTCCACGGAGAGGCGCAGCTCCAGGTTCATCGGCACATCACCAAAAAGTTTGCCCTCCATGCGGATAAAGCAGACTTTGTTATCGTTTTGCCAGGGGACATAGTCGCTGGGTCCAATGTGAATGTCATTGGGGTTCAGCCGGCGGCCGGCGACGGCCTGGACCGCCTCCGTCTTGGACTCTTTCTTCGAGGCTAAGCGCTCGCGATTGAGCATATTGAGAAAATCCGTGTTACCCCCGGTGTTTAACTGATAGGTGCGTTCCAGTTTAACGCCCCGCTTGTGGAATAAATCGGTAATCGCCCGATGAGTGATGGTCGCGCCGAGCTGGGCCTTGATGTCGTCGCCGATGATGGGGATGTTGCGGGCCTTGAACTTAGCGGCCCATTTGGGGTCCGAGGCGATAAAAACCGGGATGTTGTTAATAAAGGCTACACCCGCTTCCAGGGCACATTGGGCGTAAAATCGGCTGGCCTTCTCCGAGCCGACCGGCAGGTAATTCAAGAGGATATGAGTCCCCGTCTTTTTGAGTATCTTGATGATGTCGGTCTTGTCGGGCTGCTTTTTATCGCCGGGGATAAACGTCCGGTCGGCTTCATAATTGGCCATGTGCGGTGATACGCCGTCTAAAATCCGGCCCATCTGCACCTTGACTTTGGCCGGGGGAATCCGCCGGCAGAAGACCGCCGTACAATTGGGTGCGGCAAATATCGCTTCCGAGAGGTCTTTGCCGACTTTTCGCTTATCGATGTCAAAGGCGGCTACCGGCACGATATCGGAAGGTCTGTAACCACCTATTTCCCAGTGCATTAGCCCGATAGCGCTTTTGCTGTTTTTCCCTTTGTAGTAGGTAATGCCTTGTAATAATGAACTGGTGCAATTACCCACGCCGACAATAGCTATCCTAATCTTCTGCATTGAATCTTATCTCCTTGCTCATAAACGAAATATAATAAAACTGGTATTATATATCTCCCGCCAATATCAGCAAGATAGGAATATATCCGCCGCCCGGTGCTGAGTAGATTCTCGGTTTATACTCCAATATATAAAATCATGTCAAGAACAATGGCTCAAGTGCCGCTGGAGTAATCTTGACAAAATAAGCTGCTTATCATAGAGTTGATATTGCGGCATAAGTATATTAGGGTGAATATAACCTTTGTAAATGTTGCCAACCAATGGGGCTGTTAATGGTCATCGGATAGTATCTGCTGACCAGTTTGCCAGAAAGGAAATCATATGAGATTACTCATGGGCCGTTATGGGAAGATAGTATTAGCCGGCATTATTATGGCCGCGGTGTTGGCCGGCTGTCACAAATCCAAAACTGTGTACCGCAATCCCGACGATCCGGACAGCCTGGGCGGCACGGGGATCGATTCCGGCGATGTGCGAACGGTATGTCAGAAGATGTGCCGGGAGATTCTGGCCACACCGCAGCTTACTAATGTAGCCGGTCGGCCACGCATTGCCCTGACCCAGGTGGACAACCGCACCCGGTTCCGCATCGACGCCCAGATCTTTACTGAAATGATGCGTGATGAGCTGATAAATTTCGCGGGCGATAAAATCGCCTTTCTCGCCCGCGAGGACCTGCCCGAAATCGAGACGGAACGCTCGGAAAAACGCGAGGGGCACTTCGACGCTACCGGCCAGAAGAAGCTGCGCGGGGCGGATTATTTCCTGACCGGCACGCTGCGGAGCATCTCCAAGGCGGCAGGTGAGGGTCGTTCCGATTATATCGTTTACATGTTCCGCCTGGTGGATACGGAAAGCAGCGAGATTATCTGGTCCGGCCGATATGAGACCAAAAAAGAGGGGATTTGGGGCACGGTTTATCGTTAAGCGGCGCCTGACTGGAGCACGGTTATGAAAGGGATAGCCCCCGTCTTGATGTATGGGGCGGTGCTGGCGGCGCTGGTCGGCTGTTCGTCGGGTCCCCGGCCCTGGGAGCAGCAGGCGGTCCATGATTTTTACGCCGGTCGCTACCGGGCGGCTATGGATACACTGGACCGGCACCTGTTGAAGAAGAAAGACCGCAATTACGCCCTCAATCAACTGCGTTATGCGTCTTGTGCTATGGCCCTGGGCCAATATGAGCGGGCCCGTGATGCCTTTATCGAGGCCACCTTGAGAATGGACAACTTCGCCCCGGACGGCGAATTCAAAGCGATTATCAATCAAGAGTCGCAGAAGGATTTTCTGGGTGATCCCTATGAGCAGATGCTGGCCTTTTTTTACCTGGCCATGCTGGATTACTACGCCGGCGAATATGATAAAGCGCTGGCGGGCCTGAAAACCGCCCTCCTGGCCGACGCCGGCACCCGCCTGGAAGAATTCAAAGCCGACTCTCCTCTCGTCTTGTTTATGATGGGCAAAGCCTATCAAAGGCTGGGCGAAAAACAGACCGCTGAGGACTGCTTTCAGGAGGTAAAAGACCTGGCCTTCTTTAAACTCGCCTATCAGCAGGCCAATCACGCCTTGGTGGAAGCCTCTCGGTGCTTGCATCATCCCCGGATTAAGAAACGCGACCGGAAATATCTTGATATCGCGGTGCAGATCTATTTGCGCCAGCTTTCCCTGGCGGCGCGGGAGAAACTCTCGGCCCGGCAGGCCCTCCAGCAGGCCTCGGATATGTCCATGGACCTGATCAACCAGTCGCCCCCGAAGCACTTGTCGGCGGAAGACAAAAAAATATGGTCCCAGGTTAAAAAGCACCGGGGTGAAGTTTCCGCCCAGGTGCTGGCTTTGGAGGCAAAAGCCTTGCAAATGCTGCCCGGTATCAAGCTGAATCAGGCTGAATCCGCCGCCCGCCGCTTCGGCATCGCGGTGGATAGGCTTAGCAATGAGGAGAATAATTTAACCGTTATGGTGGAGCTGGGGCCCGGCCCCTATAAATACGGTGCCGGCGAGTACGGCGAAATCGTCAAGTTCGCCAAAAACAGCTATCCCCAGCACCGCTGTGAAATCTACCTTGACGGCCGCCCTTTGACCTGGGCCCAGCCCCTGGAAAACGTCTATTATCAGGCATCCACCCGCGGCGGCCGGGAGATGGACGCTATTTTGCACGGCAAAGCGGTTTTTAAGGACGCTGCCGCCGCCGGCAGTATTGCCGCCTTATCCATGGCCGGCATGGCCGGCCATTCATCCCATTACGGCGGTCAAAACAATGCCGATGCCGCCGCTGCCGCCGCACTTGCCGCCGCCGCCGTTGGATTTACCCTGATGGCCGTTAGCGAAGCGACCCATCCTGAAGCGGATGTTCGCTGCTGGGAAACACTCCCCAACGAATTTCACCTGGCCGCCGCGAAGGTCCAGCCGGGCTGCCATCAAATGGAAATAAAATTCTACGACGCCGACGGTAAAGAGCTGGCAGATTACTCCCAAAAAAGGGACAATGTCAAAGTGGAGCCGGGAAAAGAAAATCTGCTCTTTTTCCGCAGTGTGAACTATCAAAACCCGGGCCCCGGCCTCGCCTTCGATAGGGCAGGGGCAAGATTATTTCAAATGGAAAGGATAGACCCATGAAAAAGTTTAAAACCGACATAATTACCTGCCTTCTGGTAACCTTTGGTCTGCTGATGGTGGGCTGTCATGGCCCTTACAAGGCCAAGAAGGACGAACAAGAGTCCCTCGAGCACCGCAAAAAGGTCGTCCTGATGGACCATAAACTCCGCCGCTGGCTGCGGATCGATGCGGTGCAGGTTCGCCATACCGACAGTGGCATCCTCGAAGCCTACTGCGAGATCCGCAATCGCCAAAGAAAGAATGTGGTCGTTCAGGTACAGACGGTCTTCAAGGATGAAGACGGGACCGCCCTGGAGGATATGACTAATTGGCAGACGGTTGTCATCCCGCAGAGCTCCATTTACTATTACACCGCGACTGCCATGACGGACCAGGCCAAAGATTACGTCATTCGCCTCAAGCTGCCCAAAACCAAATATAAAAACTAATTGGCGGGTTTCCCGGCTAGCCTTAATAATCTACCGCGGCGCAGCAAAAGGTAAACTCCTGTTGACGGTGTCGGGGATATTTTACTTTATTCTCCGCTCAATTACGTGATGACCGATATGGTTTGAAGTGATAAACATGCACATCAAACGGGGCAAACCAATCGGTAAACTTCCCTTCTTCAGCCTTCACCGTGCGGGGCGATTCGTACAGAACCTCTCCCTCGCCGGCCCAGTCGGGCAGATTGCTGAATTCCACCTGAATCGTCGCACCCTCGCGCTTGCAGGCTAAGATGTATAAATCCTCGCCTACCTGACGCACGCAAAATTCTATCTCGCTGTTGGGGTCGTTAACCGCAATCGGCAGCTTCGAGTCCGGCGCGATCATCACCTCCGCCAGGGGACTATTCTCATTTATTTCCTCTAGTAGCGGTCGCAATATCTTCGTCCAGTAAGTCCAGTTCCAGCCCAGCACGGCGTCCTCAGGATTCAGACTTCTTTCCAGGTTACCGCCCCGGAAAATCAGGCCTCGGGCGCCATTGATAATCGCCTGATAGGTCATGAATCTTTCCTGGGCGAAGGTGGGAAAGCATAATGTCTCACCCGGTTCAGTTACTCCCGTCCAGCAAATCTGCAAGACCATCCAGATCGGCTTGCCGTCGGCTGCTTCCTTGATAAACCTGGTCCAGTCGCCCACCATGCTGATTTCCTTGTTGGCTAACAGCGAGTGCTTGCCGGGCGGATAGCTGATCGGATAGATATCCAACAACAGAAGGTCGGCCGCTGCATTATAAGGCTGAAGCTCCTCCACCGTACCCCGCGGCGCCTGGGTCAAGCCGACCGGATGATATGGGTCCAGTTCTTTGATTAATTTATAGGCCCGGACCATCGGCTCAACCGGATTGCCGGCCCATTGGGCCTCATCGACATTTTTCCAGACCAGATGACCGGGATGATTCTTGAAACGATTTATCACCTGGCGGAGCATTTCTTCCTTCTGGCGATTGCCCTCCTCCAGGCTGGATAACTTATGCAAATTTGACCAGCAGTACATTCCATACCTGGCTGCGGTATCCATAATGAACTCTTCCCGCTGCCAGATTTTCCGGTCCATGCCATCCTCATCATAATTACCCCGTACCCCCGTCCGCAGAAACAAACCCCCACCCCGCCGCAGTTCCCCATAGCCACTCCTGCCTTCGGGCGTCCTGCCGTCAGGCGGCGGCCCGTCCGAAAAACCGACGGGAAATACCTTTTTACCATTGATAATCAGAACATTGTCCTCATTAAAGCTGACCTTCGCCGGCCCTTTGGGCGCGGCACAGGACCCCGCCGCTATTAATACCAACCATAACGTTAGCGTCAAAGACAATCCTTTCCCTAAAACCGCTTTTCTCTTATGCATCTTTTACCTTCCTTTACCCCCTGTAATGTGCCTTCCTTCATACCATTTCATTTAACCGTTATTATCTCGGCGTAGCGTCCGGCAGACCGCCGTCCACGGGGATCGTCGCCCCGGTCGTGGGGGTCTGGCGGGTGGCGAAGAACAGCACGGCGCTAGCTACGTGCCGGCCGGTAACCTGAATCTTTAACAGGTTCCGCTGGCGGTAATAATCCTCTAGTCCCTTCTCGTCCAAGCCGCGGGCCTTCATCCGGGCTGGGCCGATCTTGTGCCATAATCCCGATTTATACCCCCCTTCCGCGAAGACCGCGTCCGGCGCCACCATGTTGACCCGGATATCATATTGGGCCAGTTCCAGACTGGCGATTCGGCCGAGCTGATGGCTGGCAGCCTTGGTCGCGCTGTAAGCGCCGAAACCCGCGCCGGGGCTGGGCACGTTCTTGCTGGAAATCACGATCATATCTCCGCCCGTCGCCTGGGTGATTAGGCAATTAGCGGATTCCCGCAGAGTAAGCAGCGTCCCTTCTACATTCACCCTTTCCAACTGGCGAAAATCTTCCAGGGTTAACTCGGTCAGGTTGGCAACGTGGGCGATGCCGGCGTTAATCACCACGACATCGATTCCGCCCCAGGCGCCGATTATCTTTGCCAGAGCTTCTTTGACCGAGCTTTCGCTGGTAACGTCCATACCCACGCCGATCACCCGTGATGGCGCTGTTTTCTCCAGATCATTGGTGAAGCTATCGAGCTTTTCGCCAGCCAGGTCACCCGCGGCCAGGAAGCAGCCGTTCTCCAGCAGGGCTTTGCTGATGCCGTACCCGATTGCCCCCGCCGCTCCCGTTACCAAGGCCACCTTGTTCTGCAGTGATGGGCCGTCTTTTATCGCTTTTCGGGCGATGGCAAAGCGGGCTAGATTTTTCAGACAGACGCTATCGGGCCGATGGCCTTTTTTATCTATATAATCATTGATAAGCCGCTTCAATTGCTCCCTGATTTTTTCCAGGTCCTTTTCATCCGCCAGGGAATCTACGTATAAGTCGCTGTCAGTTCTTTCCGTTGCCGGTGAGATAGTTAATATCACCGGCTGATAGGGCATATCCGGCGAATCGGTGGGTTCAGCCAAAAGGCCCCGGACGATTAAAGTTAACTGGGTGAGTTGTTCGGATGGTTTCACTATAAATAGCCTTTCGCAAAACTACGATTTAGTCGCCTAGCTTTTTTCCTGACGTTTTAGTGTTGTACAAAGCCAGGGCGTCCTGGGGTTTCATGTTTTCATGGACGATTTTGCCCACTGCCTGGATCATGGCGATGGGGTGGTCGCTTTGGAAGATGTTTCGGCCCATATCTACGCCGGCGGCGCCTTCCTGAACGGCCTTGTAAGCCATGGTCAGGGCGTCCAGCTCCGGGATCTTCTTGCCGCCAGCCATGACGATGGGCACAGGGCAGGAGGCGGTGACTGTTTCAAAACCATCCTCCAGGTAATAGGTTTTGATGATCTGGGCGCCCAGCTCGGCGCAAATACGACAGGCGAGACGGAAATACTTGGCGTCCCGGACCATGTCCTTACCCACCGCCGTAACCGCCATGGTCGGTATGCCGTACTTGAGGCCCGCATCGACCAATTTGGTCATATTGTGGACCGAACGGGATTCATATTCCCCGCCGATGAAGACCTGCAGGGTAATGGCGGCGACGTTCATGCGGATGGCGTCCTCGATATCCACCGCCAAGTGCTCGTCGGAAAGCTCCTTGAGGATGCTCGGCCCGCCGCTGCAGCGCATGACGATGGGCTTGGTGATAGTGGGCGGGACGGTCGTCCGCAGGATGCCGCGGGTCAGCATTAACGCGTCGGCGTAGGGCATCAGCGGCACAATATTCAAATCGATCCGCTCCAGGCCGGTGGTCGGACCCTGGAAGTAACCATGGTCGATGGCTAACATCAGGACCCGGCCGGTCTGCGGGTTAAAAATGCGGGCTAGGCGGTTCTTCATGCCCCAGTCGAGTGAACCCGCGCCCTTGAGGAAGAAGCCGGGGGTCTGCATGGGGATGTCGGCGTAATAATTTTTCTCTTTTTTGGTAATATCTTGCTCCGGCATAAAAAATTCCTTTCGGCACCCCTTGCCATTTGACTTTGTTTAGTTGTTCATAAGCACAACTTAGCATTTTTCCCCGAAATCGTCATCTCAATAATTGTCTAACCATTTGTTCGTGAGCTTTTTTGATTCTCCCGGCAATCCGGTCATAATAAGCGAAATTATATTAGGCAATTTTTAGCTAAAATTGGCGAACATATTTAAGGGGTAGCTATCTTTCGTGAAATACGTAACTTTTTATGCTACAGGCAATTATGCACTATAACAAGTATCTCTGGAAAAGGATCGCTGGTTGTAGTAAACTGCAGGGAGCGAGCAAAGCGAGGCTGATGTGACGCTGGTGCAGTGCGAACTATGTCCCAAGAATTGTCTGATAAAACCCGGGCAAAGCGGGGAGTGCCGGGTGCGGGTTAATTTAGAGGGCAAGCTGTGCTCGGTAGTATATGGGTTTGCCTGCTCGATCCATATCGATCCCATCGAGAAGAAGCCGATGTTTCATTTCAAGGTCGGCACGGATATTCTCTCGATAGCGACGGTCGGCTGTAATCTGCATTGCCGAAATTGTCAGAACTGGGAGATCTCCCAGGCTAATCCGGAAGACAGCTCCGCAGTCAAATGCGGGCCGGAAAGTCTGGTGCAACTGGCACAGGCGCATAACTGTCCGTCGCTGGCGTTTACCTATACCGATCCCATAGTTTTTTATGAATATACCCTGGATACCGCCCGGCTGGCCCGGCAGGCGCGGCTGAAAAATGTGCTGGTGACGGCAGGATATATCAACCGCGAGCCGTGGCAGCGACTGCTGCAATACGTCGATGGGGCAAACATCGATCTGAAGAGTATCCGCGACGGGTTCTACCGGGATGTGTGCCAGGCGACACTTAAGCCGGTGCAGGAGGCGCTGGTGACGGCAAAAGCCATGGGAGTCTGGGTGGAGGTTACTAATTTGATTATTCCCACCCTCAACGACACCGAGCAGGAACTGACAGAGCTGGCCCGCTGGGTAAAAGAAAACCTGGGACGAGATACGCCGCTACACTTTTCCCGCTTTTTCCCGCGGTATAAAATGCTGAACCTGCCGGCTACGCCGGAGGCTACCCTGGAAAAGGCCCGCTTGATTGCCAAAAGTGAAGGGCTGGATTATGTTTATATTGGTAACGTGCTTTCCCCGCAGGGAGAGAATACTTACTGCCCTTCTTGCCAGGCGGAGCTGATTGTGAGGAAAGGTTATCAAATTATCAAAAACGATATAATTGACGGCAAGTGTGGTAAGTGCAAAAATCCGATCGCAGGAGTTTGGCAGTGAATCGGCGGAACTTTATAATAAAAATACTGTTTTCGGCGGCGGCTTTATCGGCGGTCCGCCTGGATAGGCTGCTTGGGGCGTTTAAACTACCCGGATTCGTCCGGGCAGGTAAAATCAAGGAATATCCCGGCCGAATTAAACGGCTGAGTTTAACGCAGATACGCAAAATGGGGCTGTGGAGCGGATAAGATGAAGGTAAAATCTAAAATTGAAAAAATTGGTTTTGTAGTTTGTTTACTGGTTGCTGGTTTAACTATCCTGCCGCTGGCGGGAAATTGTGAAAGTAGGACAGAAATGGAAAAACAAGCCAAAAAAACGGAAAAATCTCAGTCGGACTTCGGCGAGCTCAGTCGAGCCGATAAACCAAAGGAAAAAACGGTGTTGGTTTCGAGCCTGGCGGGCAGTTGGTATCCCGCCGGGGAAAGTGCCCTCCGCAGTCAGTTAAACGATTTTGCCCAGAACGCGGCAGGGGAGCCGAAGGAAAACGTGATCGGCCTGATACTACCGCACGCGGGTTACCAATTCTCCGGGAAGGCGGCTATGGCGGGGATCAAGACCCTGGGGCAGAAGCAATACCAGCGGATCATCGTGATCGGCCCCAGTCATCGCTCGGCGATGATGAACATTCTTAGCGTGCCGGGCGTGACCCATTACCAAACGCCGCTGGGCGAAATTCCGCTGGATGTGGCGTTTATCAACCAGCTCAAACAGCATGATATTTTTCAGACGATCCCGCCGGTGCACGAAAATGAACACAGCGTGCAGATCGAGGTCCCCCTGCTGCAATACGCTTTGAAGGATTTCCAATTGGTGCCGATTGTCGCCGGCCAGCTTGATATCGAGACGATAAAAAAGGCGGCGGCTATACTTAACTCAATGGTGGATGAGCAGACGCTGGTGGTAGCCAGCAGTGATTTTACCCATTACGGTCCCAATTTCGAATACACCCCTTTTCGGGAAAACGTGCCGGAAAAGTTAAAAGAGCTGGATATGGGCGCTTATGAGTTTATCGCCCATCGCGACATGGAGGGTTTTTACAACTATCGCCAGGCGAAGGGAGCTACCATTTGCGGTTATATCCCAATCTCAATCCTCGTAGCTATGCTGCCGTCGGATAGCAAGGTAAGCTTAGCCCAATATGACACCTCCGGGAATATCACCGGTGATTACACCAACTCGGTAAGCTATCTATCGGCGGTTATTACCGGCCACTGGCAAAAGACCGCGGCGCCGGCGCCACAGCCGCAACAGGCTGAATTAAGCGAAGCAGATAAAGAACAGCTCCTGAAGCTGGCCCGGCAATCGATTGTTTACTATCTGGAAAATCAGCGGCTGATACCGCTGGAGAAACTGGAAACAACCATCAGCGAAGCGATGAAACAGACTCGGGCGACGTTTGTCACGCTGGAGGAGCACCATTCGCTGCGGGGCTGCATCGGGGAGATATACCCGTCCCAGCCGCTGTACCTGTCAGTGCTGGTCAACGCGGTCAAGTCGGCGGTGAGCGATCCGCGATTCCCGCCGGTTAGAAAGGACGAATGCCCGCAGCTTATGCTGGAGATTTCCGTTTTGACCCCGCCCCAGGAAGTGCCGGGCTATAAAGATATTGTAATCGGCAGGCATGGGGTTATTTTAAGCAAGGCCGGCCGGTCCGCGGTCTTTCTGCCGCAGGTAGCGCCCGAGCAGGGCTGGGATGTCGAGGAAACCCTGCGACATTTATCTTTGAAGGCTGGTCTGCCGGAGGACGCCTGGAAAAAAGGGTCACAGTTTATGGTCTTTGAGGCGATTGTATTCAGCGAGAAAGAACAGGAAGAGCAGAAAGAGCAATGAAGCTTTCCCGGTCAGCCCTGATTTTCGCTATCGGTCTATTTGCCATTCTCAGCCAGGTGTTGTTGTTTCGCGAGTTTCTCGTAACCTTCGAGGGGAATGAGCTGGGGATCGGGGCGTTCTTCGGCAGTTGGTTTTTGTGGATCGGCATAGGGGCGGCGCTGGTTTACCGGTCCGGTTCTCTGGCGATCAGACTCACTCGGCATATCGACAGCCTGGCGCTGCTGTATCTGCCCGCTTACGTGGTGCAGTATATTCTCATCGCCCGGGCGCGGGATATAATGGAGATTGATCCCTATCAGCTATTTGGCTTCGGGGCGATGGTGCAGGCGGCGCTATTGGTCAATGCACCGCTGAGCGTTTTAACGGGAATGCTTTTTCCCCTGGCCTGTCGATGGATAAAAAAACTGGGCGACCTGCCGGTCGCGCGGGTCTATCTTATCGAATCAGCGGGCAGCTTCATCGGGGGGCTGGCGGCGACCGTGCTGCTAGCCCAAGGCGTCGTCGGACCGGCGATTTTTCTGGGTGCGGGGGTAATTTTAGCACTTTCCGCCCTGGCGGTAAAAATAACCGAAAAGAAACGCTGGTGGCCCACAGCACTTTTAGCGTCGGCGGTGATTTTGATGCTGATTTCGGGCGGGCCGCGGCAATGGCAGAACCTCTCCGCCCGCTATAAATGGCAGAAGCTATTGCCCAAAGCGGCATTTGGCGGCTCTTTTCAAACCGCCCAGGCAGAGTATCTTTACGGCAGTTATCAAGGCCAGTTCCTGGTAGCCTGCCACGGTCAGGTATGCGAAGCGCTGCCGAACACGGCGGCGGCAGGGGAAATCCTGGCCATCCACCTGTGCCAGCAGCCCGGGGCCAGGCGGATATTGCTGGCGGGGTCGGATTTGTCCGCTATTTGCCAACTGTTACTGCAATTAAAACAGGTGGAGGAAGTCACCTTATACACCCCCGATCCTGAGTATTTTGCCCGGTTGGAAAAGTTTATGCCCGAAAACGATTTTTTCCGCGATCCGCGGGTGCACATTGCCGCTCAGGATATCCGCCGGCTCTTGAGTGAGCAGAAGAAACATTACGATCTGGTGATCCTCAATTTTCCGCAGGTTACCACCGCCATCCTGAATCGATTTCGCACCGTCGAATTCTATCAGACGGTAAAAGAGGCCCTGGCGGATAACGGGGTGGTCGGGGTAAGCGTAACCGGCGGGGAAAACGTTTTAGGCAGCGAATTGGCCCAGTTGGGGGCATCGAGCCTGCGGACGCTGGAACGGGTCTTCACCTATATCGCTATAAAACCAGGTGAACAAACCTGGTTTCTAGCCGGCGATACGAACCAGCTCAGCGAGCAGCCGGGTTTGCTCCGCGAAAAATTCGCCGGTATCAAAGGGGCAGATAATATTTATCCCCCGATGGGAATCATGTCACTTTATCTGCCGGACAGGATCGCTTTCGCCCGGCAGATGTATGAGGCGGTTAATCTGCCGGCGAAGCTGTTGATCAACCGTGATCAACGGCCGCTGGGACACCTGTACGGATTGCTCTTGTTAGGCAAACACAGCCAGAGCGTCTTCACCCGGCTGGTCAGGCAGATCAGCCTTTGCAACATCGGTTTTTTCCTGCTTCCCATCCTGGTGCTGGTTGTAATGCGGGGCGTTTATGTCTATCGCGGCAGGCATCATCGATGGGAAAATCCTGGTCTGCCGGCGACCTTCAGCAGCAAATTTCTGATTTTTTCCACGGGCCTAGTCAGTATCAGCAGCGAAATCATACTGATGTACTTGCTGCAGAACCGTTATGGCACGCTTTATTTGCAGGTCGGATTAATCGCGTCGCTGTTTATGCTGGGGCTGGTCCTGGGAACAGCCCTGGCCCGCCGGCTGGTGCGGATGGGATTCTCCTGGCAAAGTATGGTGATCGCAACGGCAATGGTTCAGGTTACTCTACTGCTGGCGGCGGCCAAATTGATCGAATATTGGGATTATCCTTTGTTTATAACGGCATTCGTGCTTTGCGGCGTCTTTACGGGTGGGTATTTCCCCCTGGCGGCCAAGGCGCTGGAATCAGCCGGGACCGATGTCCAGCAGGCGGGCGGAGTGCTCGAGCTTCTCGATCACTTCGGCGCTGCCGTGGGGGGATTTTTAACCGGCGTGATGCTGATAGCCGTACTCGGCACAACCGCCGCGCTGGCGGTCCTGGCGGCTATGACGGCAGCCAACATTCTGTTGATACTGCTGGACGGCTGGGGGAAAAGTTTACCCTACGAACGAGCTGGTTTAACCGCCCTGGAATCTACGGCGATAGTTATCAGAAAAATGGGGTACATCAGCTTCGGTATCGGGATTTGTATAATCATTGGTTCCCATCTGGCGGTCCGCGCTGCTGATGTGCTTAAAGAAAGCTTTACCCAGAGCCAGGCGGCAAGATTAGCCCCTGGAAAGGCGCTCCAGGCCAAAGACGCGGTGCTGGAAAAAGAGGGGAAATTTCGTTACTTCGAGTTCGTCGGCGAAGATCAAAAAATAGAAGGATACGTCTTCAGCTCGCACCAATTAGCGGGTAATATCCGCGGTTACGCCGGGCCTATCGATTTGGCGATCATGGTGGATAGCGCCGGCAAACTGCTCGATTATCAAATAACCGCCTCCAATGAAACCCCCTCCTATCTTGATTTACTCAAAGAATGGGAAAATTCCCTGCTGGGTAAAAATCTTTTCGGAAGCTTTAACCGGCAGGAGGTATCCGCCGTCAGCGGAGCCACCATTTCCTCTGCCGCGATAGCGGCGATATTGGAACAATCGGGCCGGCGTTTCGCCCGCGAAGTGCTGGGGCGGGAAATTCAGCCTGCATCGGGTACACCGGCGGCGGCGGGGAAAGTCGATCTTGCCGGTATATATCTTCTGGTTGCCCTGCCCGCCGCGATAATCATCGCCCGCTGGGGCAGACGCTGGGGCAGAAGGATATTTCTGGTCGCCGTTATGGTTTTGGGCGGCTGGTGGTTTAACGTGCAGTATTCCAGCGAGCAGATTGCCACGATGTTATCGGGTCGCTGGCCTGGGGTGGGTCTGGGATGTAACTTTTTACTGTTGGCGGTGGTTCCGCTGGGGGTGTTTTTATTCGGTAATCTGTACTGCGGTTATCTTTGTCCGTTTGGTGCGTTACAGGAAATATTTGATTTTATCAAACCCGCAAAATGGCGGATTCAGCCCGACCGAAACCCGATGCGCTGGCTGCGGTTCGGCAAGTACGTGATGCTGCTTGTCCTGATAGTCTTGTTTTTCCTGAGCTGGGATCGAACCGTGCTGAAAATGGACATCCTCATCAGCTTTTTCAGCAAAAACTGGTCGGAATATAAATGGTTTATCCTGACGGGAGTGCTGGTCTGGTCGATGCTATTTACCCGCTTCTGGTGCCGGTATTTGTGTCCCAGCGGGGCGTTTCTGTCGCTCCTGGGCGCCTGGGCGCCGCTAAAGAGGCTGCTGCCGGCCAAAAGATATTCCCGTTGTGATTTAGGCGTGGATGGTAAAGCCGATTTGGACTGCATCTGTTGTGACCGGTGCCGTTATGAAAATATTATCCCGCCTTCCCCCGTATCGTCAAAATTGCCTTGGCCCGCAGCGGAGAAAAATACCAGCATTGTTCTGGTAACGATGGCGGCGGTGATGATGCTCGCAATGGCGGTATTCTCCACCGAGATTTTTGTGAAGCGGACCTGGCCGACTCAAACTGCCACCTTTACCACCGGCCCTGCCGGCGGGACAGCCCGGGATATAGATATGGATAGGCTGCTGCAGCTTATAAAAAAGGACCAGCTTTCCAACCACGAAGCGGAATTTTATCGCCCATTGCAGCCCCATGAGGCTGGACAAAGCTCTCCACCTCCCCCCTCCGTCCCGGCAAAGTAATCTCTCCGGCAGCAAAGCAGCCCCGCAAATTGATCCCTCGATCATGGCTATCAAACGCGTAAGTGCCCCGCCCTTGGTCTTTTTGCCGGCTATCGCGCAAGAAATAAAAAAATATTCCGGGCTGGCCTTGCAGAACCGTACTTAGCATTATAACTCTTTTGCGAATAACAATTTATGTCGAGAAAATCAGGAAGAATTTTCCTGCCTTTTGGGATATAGCATCGAATTTTTATCAAAAAAACCAGAAAAAACATAATTATATTGATGCAGGGATCCGATTTAACGTTATAATACTATGAACATGAATATATAGTTGGTTCGCTGAACGAGCAAATCAGGTTTGTGACAGTTCAATTTCTGCCCCGCACCAAAATTTCTCTTTCGCTCTGCCACCTTTATTAGGCTGAAGTGTCAGCCGCTTTCTCTGTGACCTGGAAAGTAAAAGACTGGTCACATAGCCCACATAGCAGGAGATTTTGTTATGGGTAAGAAGTTGTATGTCGGAAATATGAGCTATGAAACGAATAGCTCAGACCTGGAACAGATGTTTGGCGCCCACGGTACGGTCGAAAGCGCTCAGGTCATCAATGATCGCAGCACCGGCCGGAGCAAGGGCTTTGCTTTCGTCGAAATGAGCAGTGACGCGGAAGCGCAAGCAGCGATCGCCGCACTGGACGGACAGGACTGCGGCGGCCGAGCCCTTAAGGTTAATGAGGCCAAACCACGCCCCGCCCAAAGTAGCGGTGGTTACAGTGGCGGCGGCAACAGGAACCGCTACTAATCCGTCAAGGGTCGTACGTAAAGAGGTACAACACCGGGCCACAATGACCGTGGCCCATTTTTTTTATCTCATATACCATCCTCTCAAGCAGACGGCCGAGCGATCCCGATCATGGTGATCGATAACTCCAAGTCGAGCATGACTTTAGATGCCGACCCTCCCTGGTCCAGAGAAGATTTGACTTTCAATATCCACTTGATTAAGATCAGGAAGTATATGAGCAAGAACAATCGGCCCGGGGTGGCCCCGGCGGTATAGCCAGGGGTCTGCGAGGTACCAAAATGGAATTACCGCAACGTTCCCGTGAAGATGTCTTTCTGCCGGCGGGGAGCTATCGGTCTTGGGAACAATCACTTCGCTCCCATACCCGGCTCGCCGAGGTGCGCTGCCTGGTGGTCTCTGCCTTTGACCGTTCCACCCGGATGCACCCCTTTATTTACTACGACTGGTATCTGGTACCATGTGGCCCCCGCTCCATCGCCGGGGCTATGCGCCAGGCGGGATTGTCAAAGACGCGTTTTGTTTTTCAACTGTGGAATCCCAACATCCGTCCCAGCCAGGCCCAGATCGAAGGCGCCCCGCTCGATATGCTCTTGATTTCCAGCCTGCAGATTCACTCGGCGTCTTCGTATTGGCTGATCGAGGACGCCTGGAAGATGGGGCCTCATCGGCCCTTGATTGTCGCGGGTGGCCCGAAAGCCTGTTATGAACCTTTTGATTATTTCGGACTGGGGCCGGACGGACAGATCGGCGCCGACGTGGTTATCACCGGCGAAGAGCCTGTGTTGCTAAATCTGCTGACGGTCCTGGCAGATTTCGGCGGGGGGCAGGGAACCATGCTGACTGCCTTTCACCAGGCCCGGACCGCCGGCGCCCTGAAGAAGATCCCCGGTTTAGTTTATGCTCTCGATGGTCATCACGACGGGCAAAATTTATTCAATACGGGAATCCAGCGTTTATTGTGCGATTTGGATGAGCTGCCCATGCCTGCCAGCGGTTTTGCCGTTTTAGAGGGGCCACACCGCCAGACCACGCTGGCGACGAATCCAATACCCTTGGATCAAGCGTGCCGCGGACGTATGGTGGCGACCATTCTGGTCACGCGGGGCTGCAAATTCCACTGCCATTATTGCCCCATTCCCGCCTATAATCAGCGTACTATCCGGCGGAAAAGCCCCCAGCGGGTGGCGGAAGAATTCTTGGATTGTCGCCGTCAGATGAACACCCGCTATTTCTTTGGTACGGATGACAATTTCTTCAGCGATCGTAAAACCGCTCTGGAAATATTCGAAGCCCTTGACTCCGCTGAGTATGCGGGCATACCACTGGGCCGACAGACCCGTTTTCTAACCGAATCAACAGTGATTGATGCCTACCGGAACCGCGATCTGTTCGCTTTGGCACGGCGGGCGGGTCTTTCCGCCCTCTGGCTGGGCGTGGAAGACCTGGCGGGCGAATTGATCCGCAAGGGACAATCGCCCGATTTGACCAAGGCTTTACTAGCCGAGCTTATCGCCCACAACATCTCTCCCCGGATTATGCTCATGCATCATGACGCCCAGCCGCTTCATTCCTCCAGGCATCTCGCTGGGCTTATCGATCAGATTCGGTTTCTTTTCGAGGCCGGCGCCGTGGGCATGCAGTGTACCATTGCCAGTCCCGCTCTGGGCAGCAAATGGGCCAACGAGATTTTTACCAGGGGCCTCGTGTATGAAGAGGTTGGCCGACAAAAGGTTGGCGATGCCCAATTTGACGGCAATCATGTCGTCGCCTGCACTCGCTCGGATCCCTGGCGTATCCAGCTAAACCTGCTGCGGGGCTACGCCGCTTTCTACAATCCGGTCAATTTCGCGCGGACCCTGCTGGCCAGGCACAAACCTTTCGGTGAAAAACGGTTCCTGGAGCAGGTACGGGGTATAACCGCCCTGGTGCAAACAGCGTGGCGGTTGAAAGGTTATCTCTGGCGGCTCTGGCGCGGTCCTATCCGGCGGGCAAACGGCTGGCCGGCGCGATTCCGGCGGCCCGGCTCGCCCTATTTGGGCCTTATTGAATCCAGTAGCGGCACACCCCGCGACGAAGAAATCATACCCGTTGATATTGCATCAGCAAGAGCATTACAACCCAACTGCTGGGCGACGGGAAAATAAAAAATAGCAAATAGACTCTTGGTGATAGAGGGTATCCATCCGCCTGGCGGCCAAAATGAAAAAGGCTAACGACTATAACCAATTGTCAGCAGATAACTTAAATCAATAGCGGCGATCGGAGTCGAACCGATGACCTGCGGGCTATGAATCCGCTGCTCTAACCAACTGAGCTACGCCGCCTTGGACTGTAATCCTTTCTGCCGTATTATTTTATACCGCCGAAAAGCAAATTTGTAAAGTTGATTTTGCGGTAAAACCCCCGCTCCGTTAGAAGTGAAATAAAATAGATAATTTTACTGGCTGGAACTGCTATTTTGCTGTTTAGTCAACTCGATCCAGTTGGGTTTTGACAGAAAAGACAGCAAATCTTTAATCTCATTATGAATTTTATCGAAAAATGACTTTGCCGTTACGATATCTTTTGCCTGGCCTGCCTGTTCCAGGATCGTGATTTTATCCGCTAATTCTTTTGCCCCCATAGTGGTGGCGGCCCCTTTGGCCCGGTGGGCGTAAAATACCAGGTTCGAAAAGTCATTTTCTCCTATCGCCTTTAAGATGTTTTCCATATAGAGCGGAACATCTTCCCGAACCGTGCGGGAAAGTTCTTCCATACACTTTTCATCTTCACATAATTCGGAAAGCTTTTCCCATTCGATGGGCAGTTTGGCCTTACCGATGGGATACGGTGCGGCTGGGCCGCTATCCTGGCCTGAATCATCGGCAACAGCGTTATCTTTGGGCGACGATAAATATTGTACCAATATATGGCATAACTTTTCTCGGTCAATCGGCTTGGAGAGGTACTCATCGCAGCCGGCCGCGAGGCATTTTTTCTCATCCTCTTTCATCGCATGGGCGGTGAGGGCAACGATGGGCATGGTCAAGCCTTGACTGCGCAGAACTTTGGTGGCTTCATAGCCATTCATACTAGGCATCTGCATATCCATTAATATCAGATCAAAAGATTGGGTAGTCGCCTTTTCCACCGCTTTTTGGCCGTCGCCGGCGACTTCTACCCGCAGATCCATTTTCTTTAACACTATTTCCAGCAGTTTCTGATTGGTCAGATTATCTTCCGCCACCAGCACCCTGCCGGATATTTTTATGCTGGGATCTTTGATGGTTTTTTTCGTGGAGTCGTCTTGACTATCTTCCGTACGTAAAGCCTCGAATGCGACCTCAACTCCCGCCGGTATCAACAGGGTAAAAACGGAACCCCGGCCCAGCTCGCTCTGCACCGTTAATCCGCCCCCCAGGATTTCCGCCAGACGTTTGGTGATGGACAGGCCAAGTCCGCTGCCGCCGTATTTGCGGGTCATCGTATTATCCACCTGGGAAAATGACTCAAAAATTATATTTTGCTTCTCCCGCAGAATGCCGATGCCGGTATCTTCGACCTCGAAGCGAATATAGGATTGACCGTTATCGGTTTGCGAAGATACGCCCAGGTAAACATGGCCCTTTTCCGTAAACTTGATCGCGTTATTGATCAGGTTGACCAGACACTGCCGCAGTCGTACCAGGTCCGTGCGCATCTTAACCGGCAGTTTGCTCCGACGCTGAATCGCAAAGGCCAAACCCTTATTTTTCGCCGACGGGCCTAACATCGAATTAATACTATCCAGCAGATTCTCCAGCGGGCAATCGATCATTTCCGTATCCAGCTTGCCCGCCTCGATCTTGGAAAAATCCAGAATATCATTGATCAAAGCCAGCAGATTCTTGCTCGAATCCCAGATAATATTGACGTATTCTTTTTGTTCATCTGTCAGCTTTTCCTGTTTCAAAATATCACTAAAACCGACAATTGCGTTCATCGGGGTGCGAATTTCATGACTCATATTGGCGAGAAACTCGCTCTTGGACTTATTGGCCACCATGGCTTCCTGCGCCATAAAATTTGCCCGCTCGATGGAAGACTCCAGTTGCCGGTTGACCTCTTCCACCTCCGTCTTTACCTGTTCCGCTTGTTCTTTAGCTTTTTGCAGCTCCTTTTCCGCCTGCTTGCGCTCGGTGATGTCAATCACAGCCCCCACTAATCCGGTGATGGTACCGGCGGTATCAGTAAAAGTAGCTTTGCTGACAAACACATTATGCTCGCTGCCGTCTGCGTGGGGCATTTCCGTCTCGTAAGTTTGAATGCCCGGCTGGTGAAACAGCAGAATGTCGCGCTGCTGGTATTTGCGGGCCAGTTCCGGCTCAAATAGATCATACGGATTTTTACCGACGATATCCGCTTTTTCACGACCCAGAAATTGGGCATACGCCTCATTACAGCCCAGATAGACCCCCTGCGTATCTATATGGAAAACGGAAATCGGTATCGCATCGATCAATTCCTCCAGGAAGTAGTATTGTTCACGCAAGGTTTTTTCGCTCTCACTTATCGAGCGGGTTCGCTGTTCTCTCAGGCAATCCACCTTGGCCGAATACCTCTTGAACAAATACTGCCCGCCGGCCCAAAAACGCCGCCAGACAGAGGAACAATATCTTATCCCAGCCAAAGACAATTTTTTGAGCAGAGTACGGACTAAGGAAAGAACTGAGAAAATTTGCTCCTTGGTTGTCATTGCTTTTCTCTTTCGCAGTATAGGTCTCAACATAAGTGAGGCAATGGCTCTTACGCTAACCATTTTACTGGTGAACGCCGGTTTATTATTTTCTTGTGCCTCCCTGCGTTTCCCGACCACAAATTCCAGAATGAGGGATACACTTCTCGCTATAGGGCCGATAAGTCATCAGGTCCGCTAATCAATCTTGTAACCATCATGCCCCATATCGTTTACTCACGCATTATTCTGGACTAATAAACTGGACATCCCAAAACAACCTGTATTTTCATTTGGTATCGGTTATAATCAAAGCCGACTTTTGTCGCTAATAGCCAGCTATTGACAATGCGAGAAAATGGACTCCTCTTTCCAATTATCGGACATTAATTTGGGACATAGGATTCACGAATTTGACCGCCTTTATTTCCTGCCCTAAAAGCGGACGCTTTTCCCTTGACATACGGTTATCAGGAAAGGATATTGGGATAATATCACATTTTGTTATCTTTACGGCGGAGGTGAATAATAATGATGAAAAACACGGAAAACACCCGGCGGGAATTCTTAAAAGCGATGGGCTGGGGGACGGCGTCACTGGCTGCGGGAGGATGCGGCGGCAACTTTAACTGGCTTGCCGGTGCCAACAATAAAAACCGGCCCAATATTATCTTTATCATGTCCGACGATCACGCCGCACACGCCTTGAGCTGCTACGGCAGTAAAATCAATCACACCCCCAACCTTGACCGAATCGCTCACGAAGGCGTCCGCTTCGATAATTGTTTCTGCACCAACAGCATCTGCGCCCCCAGCCGGGCCGTGATCTTAACCGGAAAATACAGCCACCTCAACGGCCATACCGACAACACCAAGACCTTCGACGGCTCCCAGCAGACCTTCCCCAAAATCCTGCAAAAAGCCGGATACCAGACCGCCCTCATCGGCAAGTGGCACCTCAAAAGCGACCCCCAGGGCTTTGACTACTGGAATATCCTGCCCGGCCAGGGTGATTATTACAATCCCGAATTCATCGAAATGGGAACCAATATCAAATATCACGGTTACGTCACCGACATCATTACCGACCGGTGCCTCGATTGGCTCAAAGACCGCAGTCCCGACAAACCTTTCTGCCTGATGTACCAGCACAAAGCCCCCCACCGCAGTTGGATCCCTGCCCTGCGCCACCTCTCCTTGTACGACGATATCGACATCCCGCTGCCGGAGACCTTTTTCGACGATTATGCCACCCGCAGCGCTGCCGCCCACCAGCAGGAAATGACCGTCGCCAATCATCTTCTCCTCCATAACGACCTGAAGGTAAGTCCCCTGCCCGACGAAAAGAGTACCGACCAAAAATGGTGGCTGGAAAAGTATAACCGCATGGACGAGCAGCAGAAAAAAGTCTGGGATGCCTACTACGGCCCGAAAAATGAGGAATTCCGCAAGACAACATTTACTCCACAAGAACTCGCTAAATTCAAATACCAGCGCTACCTAAAGAACTACCTCCGCTGCATCGCCGCTGTTGACGAAAACGTGGGCCGACTGCTGGATTATCTCGACAAATCTCACCTGGCGGAAAATACCATCGTCGTCTATACCTCGGACCAGGGTTTCTACCTGGGCGATCACGGCTGGTTCGACAAGCGCTTCATGTACGAAGAATCGCTCCGTATGCCTTTTATGGTCCGCTACCCGAAGATAGTAAAACCCGGCCTGGTCAGTGAGGATATGGTAATGAACCTGGACTTTGCTCCAACGTTTCTGGACCTGGCGGGCCTGAATGTTCCTCGTGATATGCAGGGCCGAAGTATGCAGCCGATCCTGCGGGGCAATCACCCCGGCGACTGGCGCACCGCGGTTTACTACCATTATTACGAATACCCCGGCTGGCACATGGTCAAACGCCATTACGGCATCCGCACCCAACGCTACAAACTAATCCATTTCTATTACGACATCGACGCCTGGGAATTGTACGATCTGCAGCAGGACCCGCACGAGCTGAACAACCTCTACAACAATCCTGCTTATGGCGATACCCTTAAGAAATTGAAATCTCAACTGCAACACCTGCGGAAGCAATACGGCGACTCTGACGAGCTGACCCAAAAATTCCTCGACGAATACCTCCGCCAGCGCCACGAGAAGCCAACCATACATCAATAAAATTTGGGTAATTCAAATAAATTCTTAATAGATTATAAATGCGTTCCATTACCCTCTTGATCAAACCCGCTGGACCGGATTGCAATCTCGCCTGCCGGTATTGCTTTTACACCGCGAAAAACTCCTTGTTCGGCTCAGGCTCGCACCGCATGGACGCCCTGCTGCTGGAAAAGCTGGTCCATGACACCATGAAACTCGGCTTGGCCGAAAACCTGTTCATCTGGCAGGGAGGCGAGCCAAGCTTGATGGGATTGGAATTTTATCAGCAGGTGGTTTCTTTTCAGCAAAAGTACGGCGTCACCGGCCAGCTCGTCGGCAACGCCTTCCAGACCAACGCTACCCTGCTCGATGACGAATGGTGCCGCTTTTTCGCCGAGTATAAATTTCTGGTCGGCATCAGTCTCGACGGCCCGCAGCCGCTCCACGACGCCTACCGCTGCGATCGCGCCGGCCAGGGCACCTTTTCACAGGTGATGAATGCCATCGAAAAATGCCGGGAAAATAAGGTCCAGTTCAATATTCTGACGCTCTTGAATGATAAGAATATAACCGCCTTCGACGAATTATTTGATTTTTTCGCCGGCAACCATTTTCGCTATCTGCAATTTATCCCCTGCGTGGAGCTTGACCCCGACACCGCGAAAGTTACCGATTTTTCGATAACCCCCCGCCAGTACGGCGATTTTCTTATTCGCATTTTCGACCGCTGGCTCGAATTCGGCCCGGAGAAAATCAGCATCCGGCTTTTCGACTCGCTGATGAGCTACCAGACCACCGGCCGGCATACCAACTGCACCTTTAATAAAAGGTGCGATGATTATGTCGTCGTCGAGCATAACGGCGATGTCTTCTGCTGTGATTTCTTCGTGGATAACCAATGGAAATTGGGCAATATATCAGAGACACCCATCGGCGAATTTTTTAACCACCCGCAAAAAGAGCACTTCGCCCAACAGAAGAAAAATGTCGCCTCAAAATGCATTGTTTGCCGCTACTACCCCGCCTGTTTTGGCGGCTGTCTTAAGGATCGGCTTATTCTGGGCGATTTGCAGCAGCTGAGCTATTTCTGCCCCAGCTATAAGCAATTCTTCGCCTATGCCCTCAACCGCCTGATGACCTCACCGGGCCGATAACGCCATCGCTGATGGTGTAAGTGCCAGCGACCACCTCGCCCACTCCAAATCTCTTATATTACTATCATATCAATGACTATTATACTCGTATATACCCGTGAATAATCAGGCGAAAAACGGCTGATCAGAGGTAAAAACAGGAAAATTTTGCGCCATCGTGACGCGAACCGGCGTATTTAGCCTGAAAATCGCATTTCCTATTAACGATTATGTCGTTTTTTACCGGTTTTGAGCAATTTCTTGTCAAAAATCACCGGTTTTTTAAGGAAAATTAAAAAAATTTTAGCGTTAAGATGGGCAAGTAAGAAAGTGAGAAGGTGGGAAAGTAAGAAGGTGAGAAAGTAAGAAAGTGCGAACGGACTGGTACTCATATTAACTTGTCAAAGAGCAAAATCAGGCCAACTAGCGTTGGGGCATTCACCGCAGTGCGAGTGCGGACGGTTCTCCAAATCGTATCATTGGCATAATTGGCTAGTAGAATCTTGACACTCCTATTTTACCAGGCCTTGCCTGGACCACTCTCCGCAGAGCGAGTGCGGGTGTTTTAGTCAAAGTCGTAAGCATAGCATGTTTGGCAAGGCGAATTTCTACACTCCGATTTTAAGAAAAATACTGCGAAGAATCATATCATACATAACATATCCCTCTATCCTTACCGGCGGCGTATCAAAAGTGCGCTAATATTTCGGGATGTATTTAAAGGGACGATAAGCGTAAGTCGGTAGAGTCAAAGGAGATAAAAATTTTTGAAAAATTCTGATTTTATGTCTGAGGTAGTATCAAAAGTGCGCCGGGGTCCAGGGACCCATTCTCTCTGCAGAGCGGGGGTGGTCGATTGAACAAGCCGTTTATTGGTTCCTGGCATGACAAATTTCCTTCCTTGATTAATGCAGCAGCGGAGAACAGGGGAGCCCATCTTCGACAAGGGCTTCGACGCGGCAGGCAGGTGAGCAGGCGGCGCTGCGCGAGAACAGGAGAACAGGTGAACTGTCGGCGGAAACCGCCGACAAGCAGGGAAAGGAAAAAATGCCGTGTAAGGATCGCACCCTGCAAATAACAAACCCAAAGATTATCTCACACTGAGACACAGAAGGCACAGAGAAAGAAAGACATTTAGACAAGATTAACAAGATTTACAGGATATAAATATATTAATAATAAAGATAATTACTAACGCGGCACTAGGTGTCTACAAAGTAAGCTTTTCCCCTTACCATTCCTAAAAAGTAGCATGTCCCCTTTTCTGTCCCTTGTCCCCTTTTCTGTCCCTTTTCAAACGATTAAACGCGAAAAAGTCTTCTCATAAATATATCTCTTTCCGCCGGAAGATAAATATTGACGACATGAGCATAATAGTGAATACTCCAATTAATATCCCAATATCAGGCCAGTATATTGCTTCCCGCTTAAAGATCTTACTCGCGTCATAGTAGTGGAAGAGGGAAAAATACTCTAAAATCCGATATTGTTCTAACAGCATCGCGATCAAATTGAAAATATACAGCAAAAAGAATAATATCATTGTCACACTGCATGCAAGTCGCTGTTCGTTAAATACGCACGAAAATAATAGTCCGATACTACCAATTGTCGCCATACATATCGTGCCGCTAAAAAAGGCATAAAACAATATGCCTTCGTCGATCTTTTCTCCAATCTGCCACATTCCCAGATATATACCCAGAAAAGATGCTATCGCCAGAAAAGCCAGCAGCGTTAGAAAACCGGCATACTTAGCTAGAATATATCCCGTTCGAGTAAGAGCAGTGGAAAAAAGAATCTCCAGTGTTTTCTTTTCTGTTTCTTCCGCCACCAACGACCCTGCAAACAGACAGGAATAAATCCCCGTTATGAAAAGCCAGGTAGTATTAAAATACTCGACTGCCAGAAACCCTTTAAGGGTGGTGAAGTCAATAATCTCCTCACCTAAAAATGCTTTCAAAAACGACGGCATCGCTTCAATATAGTCCTTGAATGCCTGAATTTTAGCAAACGATGGATATAGCACTATGAGAATATAGCCGCACCCAAACAAAGCTATCGCAAAGAGAAGCGATGCCAAACGCTCACTTTTCAGGTACCGTAGATAAACTTTCATTCAGAATAATACTCCATGAAAATATCCTCCAGGGAAGCGTCCCGGAAGGACATATTTTCCACTGGATATTCAGATATTGTCCGCAGGATACTGTTTATATTCGAATCGAACCACAATCGGATCATGTTGGCATTTTTTTCGACCTTACGCACACCATCCAGCCTGAAAACCGACTCGTTAACCTCCTGCATAAAAATAATCTCAATGGATTTCAGCCGGATTTTTTTTATTTCGGATATTTCGTGGATCGCAATCAACTTACCTTCCTTTAATATCGCCACCCGGTCGCAAACCTTTTCTACCTCCGATAAAATATGGGATGATAAAAAGACGGTTTTGCCGCGTTTTTTCATTTCCACCAATAATTCATAAAACCGTTGTTGCATCAGCGGATCAAGGCCGTTTGTCGGTTCATCAAGAATAAGCAATTCCGGATCGTGCATAAATGCCTGTACAATTGTAAGTTTTTGTTTCATACCGTGAGAATACGATTTTATCCGCTTTGATATATCCAAGCCGAAAAGTTCAAGCAACCTGTCCCTAAGCGGCGGCTTCTCTTGGCCCCGAAGCGAGCTAAAAAATTGTAGATATTGATATCCTGTCATTTCTTCATACATGCCGTATTCGCCGGGTACGTAGCCGATCCGTGATTTTATTTTGGAAGAGCGCATGTGCGAGTCCAGTCCAAACATCCACGCATTTCCGGAGCTCGCTCGTATAAAATCAAGAAAGATTCGTATGGTCGTTGTTTTCCCCGCTCCGTTCGGCCCTAAAAATCCAAAAATCTCACTTTCTTTAACCGAAAAGTTAATGTCTTCGACACCGCAAGACTTGCCGTAGTATTTTGTTAATTTTTCTGTTTGGATAACCATTGTTATCAGTACTAAAAGTGTTTATATATACCTATGACTTATAAACTGACATTTCCCATTGAAACGGTTACAGAATATAATTTGCTCCATACGACATCGATAATTTTACAAAAATCATTTTGAACTATCAAGAATTTTCATTTCGGAGACCGTTTTATTGAGACTATGCTCAAAAACAAAACTGCTCCTGCCCCGCCTTTCTCCCAATACCTTCTTTTGCACGGCATCCAGAGACTCTACATTTTTTTTTATGTTGGGACAGTGGGAATGTTGAAAAATACGGCCTTTCACCATAAAACCTGCGATAAAAGCACAAAAACTGCGGATGTTTTTTTATGTCCACGGCTTTTCAACAGCCTAAACCTCCCCTAATATTTGTCTGCTTTTATTTTACGGTGTCGTTTAGTTTTTCCTTGAGGAATGTACCCGTATAGCTTTTGGCTGACTGGACGATCTCTTCCGGCGGGCCCTGGGCGACTATCTCGCCGCCGGCGTCGCCGCCTTCCGGGCCGAGGTCGATGATGAAATCCGCCATCTTGATGACGTCCAGGTTATGCTCGATTACGATGACCGTATTACCCTTGCCGACCAGCCGGTCCAGTACGCTCAGCAGGTTATGGATATCGGCGAAGTGCAGGCCGGTCGTCGGCTCGTCCAGCACGTAAAGGGTGTGGCCGGTGCCGGGCTTGCCCAGCTCGCTGGCTAATTTGACCCGCTGGGCCTCCCCGCCGGAGAGCGTTGTGGAGGCTTGTCCCAGGGCCATGTAACCCAGGCCGACGTCGTACAGGGCCTTTAAGAGGTGTAGGATTTTGGGAAAGTTCTCGAAAAAGGCGAGAGCCTCGGAGATCTGCATGTCCAGCACGTCGGCGATATTCATGCCCCGGTATTTTATCTCCAGGGTTTCCTTGTTATAGCGTTTGCCGCTGCACTGATCGCATACTACATAAACATCGGGCAGAAAATGCATTTCGATCCTGCGGGTGCCCTGGCCCTGGCAGTTTTCGCATCGGCCGCCTTTGACGTTGAAGCTGAATCGGCCCGGTTTATAGCCGCGAATCTTGGCCTCCCGGGTCTTGCTGAATAACTGGCGAATCAGGTCGAACACGCCGGTATAGGTGGCGGGATTGCTCCGCGGCGTCCTGCCGATGGGGCTTTGGTCGATTTGAATTACCTTGTCGATGCGGCTGGAGCCGAGCATTTGCTCGAAGAGTCCGGGTTTTTCCCGGCTGCTGTATAGCTTCCGCCTAAGGGCCGGCAGCAGCACCTGGCTGACCAGCGAGCTTTTGCCCGACCCGCTCACCCCCGTGACGCAGACAAAGACCCCCAGGGGAAAACGCACATTGATTTTTTTGAGATTATTATGCTGCACGCCCCGCAGCTCCACGCAGTTGCTGAGATTAATCCTGCGTCTTTTTTCCGGCAGCTTGATTTTCCGCTCGCCCGAAAGATATTTGCCCGTTATCGACTGCTGGGCCCTCTCGATATCCACGACCGTGCCCTCGGCGACGATATAACCGCCCTGGGTCCCCGCCGCCGGCCCGATATCGATGATATGGTCCGCGGCATACATCGTATCTTCGTCGTGCTCCACCACCAGAACGGTATTGCCCAGTTGGGCTAATCTTTTCAGGATGGCGATGAGTTTTTTATTATCCCGATGATGCAGTCCGATCGACGGCTCATCCAGTACGTAACACACCCCCACCAGGGCTGAGCCGACCTGGGTGGCCAGTCGAATCCGCTGGGCCTCCCCGCCGGAGAGTGTCCCGCTTTTGCGGTCCAGCGTCAGGTATTCGACCCCCACGTTAATCATGAATTCCAGGCGCTGGCGCAGCTCCTTCAGGATCAGCCGGGCGATTTCACGGTCCTGGGGCGACAATCTAAGATTTTGAAAAAAATCCCTGGCTATACTGATGCTCATGCGGGATATTTCGTAAATATTTTTCCCTTCGATCCGTACGGCGAGCGATTCCGGCCGGAGACGGGCCCCGCGGCACTCTTGGCAGGGCTGCTCGGAGAGGTAGCTCTGCAGGCGGGTCTTGACATAGTCACTCTCCGTCTTTTTAAACCGGCGGGTCAGATTGGGGATAACCCCTTCAAACTCGTTTTCATCCGAATCAGCACTCTGGCTGCCGAACATTAATATCCGGCGGATTTTCGCGGGAATATTCTTAAAAGGCGTATCGGAGCTAATCCCGTAGGCCCGGCAGAACCGCCGCACCAGGCTGTTGTAGAATATATTCATTCGTTTGCCGCCCCTTCGCCAGGCGTGGATCGCCCCTTCGCTAAGCGAAAGAGTCGGATCGGGCACAATCAAATCGGCGTCAAATTCCAGGATCGTGCCCAGGCCGTCGCAACTGCGACAGGCGCCGTAAGGGCTATTGAAGCTGAAGCACCGTGGGGAAAGCTCCGGCATGGCTGCTTCCGGGTGGTCGAGGCAGGCGTATTTTTCGCTGTAGTAACTCTGTCGCCATCGGCCGCGCTTGTCCTCTTTCAGCGCCATTACAATTCCGCCTCCCATTTTGGCGGCTATTTCCACCGAGTCCGCCAGTCGCGTCCGCACCCCGTCTTTCACTACGATCCGGTCCACAATTACCTCAATATCGTGTTTAAGGTTGCGGTCCAACTTAGGTACGTCTTTCAGCTCGTACATTTTTCCGTCAACGCGGACCCGGACGAACCCTTCCCGCTGGATTCGGCCCAGCACCTCGCTATGCTCGCCTTTCTGTCCCCGCACGAGGGGTGCACAAATTTGCAGGCGCCGGCCTTCATCCTCGCTCATCAGGGCATCGACAATCTGGCCGGTATGCTGCGTTTTGATCGGCTTGTTGCAGATATAGCAGTGCGGCTTGCCCACCCGGGCAAATAACAGCCGCAGATAATCGTAGATTTCCGTGGTCGTGGCGACGGTGGAGCGGGGGTTGTGGCTGCTGCTGCGCTGCTCGATGGCGATGGTCGGCGGCAGACCCTCGATGCTCTCGACGTCGGGTTTTTGCATCTGTTCCAGGAACTGACGGGCATAGGCGGAAAGCGATTCCACATATTTGCGCTGGCCCTCGGCGTAGATCGTATCGAAGGCGAGCGAGCTTTTTCCCGAGCCGCTCAGGCCGGTGATTACCACCATCTGGTCGCGGGGTATCCGGACGTTGATCGACTTTAAATTATGCTCTTTGGCACCGATGATAGTGATGTATTTCTGGTCGCTGGTTTTGGGCGGCACTATATCGCCTGGATCACTCGTGCTCTGCGTAGCGCTTCGCAGAGCTGAGGCGGGTGGGGCGTTACCAGTTCGCTGGTTGGTTTTCGCTACGGCTTTTATTGACCTCTGCATAATCTTACTATTTTATCCGGCTTAAAAGTATCGAACAAGTAAAATGCGGCCGCCGTTAACCCTGTAATCGGTAACAGTTTTAATAGGTGGAAGTTAAGAAAATTCACCCCCTAATGCCGGCTTTCGCTGAAACGCGGCGAAGAGCAAAAAATATACCAAAATTATGCCGCCTGCCCAATCTTTTATGGAAATAAAGCTATATATATTTGTATTGAAAAAAAAACTCTTTCCGCTAGAATATGCACGTCGTTATTTTTCTGGTTTTATTTTTCGTATTTCAAGAATCATAGTGGGATTTTATCCGCCATGACCAGAGCCGATGGTAAGAAGTATCCTCATTTATCCATTCCCGATTTGGTCAACCTGACTCTTCCCGGCAACGGCCAGCTTCATCTGGGCATCGACATCGGTTCGGTGAGCTGCAAGCTGGCCCTGCTGGATGACGCCCGCTCGATTCAATATACCTGTTATCAGCGGACGAACGGCCGGCCGCTGGAAATTGCTTACTCGCTGCTGTCGGATCTTTTTCGCCAGATATCCCCCGATCGCATCGCTACGCTGGTCGGCACCGGCAGCGCCGGGCGAACGCTTTGCCATATTCTCGGCATCGATTTTGTCAACGAACTGATTTGCCAATCCGCCGCGGTCAGTCACCTGTGTCCTCACGTACGCAGTGTGATCGAAATGGGCGGTCAGGACAGCAAGATAATCTTTTTGCGTGATTCAGCCCACAGATACGCTCCGGGCGATAATATGCTGGATTTTACCATGAACGCCAATTGCGCCGCGGGTACCGGCAGTTTTCTCGATCAGCAGGCTACCCGGCTGGAGGTTAATATCGAAGGGGAATTCGGCGCTTTAGCTTTACAAAGTAAAACCCCGCCCCGGGTTGCCGGTCGCTGCAGCGTTTTCGCCAAAAGCGATATGATTCATCTGCAACAGCAGGCCACCCCGGTGCACGATATTGTCGCCGGGTTGTGTCTGGGATTGGCCCGCAATCTAAAAAGCTGTCTCTGCCAGGGCAAGAAGATACTACCTCCCGTCGCTTTCTGCGGCGGGGTAGCCAGCAATAAAGGCGTCGTTCGCGCGTTGGAAGATGTTTTTGAGCTGGGCCGCGGCGGACTGATGGTTCCCGATGAGCATGCCGTCAGCGGCGCAATCGGCGCCGTTCTGTTACAACTGGGCCGAGGTCCCGGCTCCGGCAGCGTCCAGGAACCGCGCGTCTTGTTAGCCGCCCTGGAAAAATATCTTAAACAGAATCATACCATCGGCCATCGAATCTCACCTTTGCTAAAGCCCAGCCAGCCCACCCCGCCCAGCAAAGTACACAAAGAAATAGTTGACCAGGCCGGGGCCCGCGGCCTTAAGATTCCCGCCTATCTCGGCATCGACGTCGGCTCCATCAGTACCAACGTCGTGGTAATGGACGAGGATAAGCACGTTTTGAGTAAGGCATATCTGATGACCGCCAGCCGACCCCTGGAAGCGATCCGCCAGGGTCTGGAAATGGTCAGCGATGTTAAGGACGTGGTTGAAATCCGCGGCGTCGCCACCACCGGCTCGGGCCGATATCTCACCGGTGATTTCGTCGGGGCCGACCTGGTGATTAATGAGATCACCGCCCAGGCTACGGGGGCCGCCATTGTCGATCCGACAGTGGATACCATTTTTGAGATCGGCGGGCAGGACAGTAAATTCATCTCCCTGGAAGACGGGGTGGTAGTCGATTTCGAGATGAATCACGCCTGTGCCGCCGGCACCGGCAGTTTCCTCGAGGAGCAGGCCGAACGGCTGGGCATGAACATTAAAGAGGAATTCGCCCACGAGGCCTTTACTTCTACCGCTCCCATCCGCCTGGGTGAGCGTTGTACCGTTTTTATGGAGTCCGATCTATTGAGCTACCAGCAGCAGGGTGCTGAACGGCCCGACCTGGTCGCGGGGCTTTGTTATTCTATCGTTACCAATTATCTCAATCGCGTTGTCGGTCATCGCCGTATTGGTCGGCGGATCTTCTTCCAGGGCGGCACCGCCTTTAATCGGGCCGTGGTCGCCGCTTTCGAGGCGGTTACCGGTAAAAGCATCATCGTCCCCGACCATCACGAGGTCACCGGCGCCCTGGGCGCTGCCGAATTGGCGCGGCGCTATATGCAGCAGCAGGCCCATAATAACACCGGCGGGCAGGTGGCGGTTAAAAGCACCTTTAGGGGTTTTGATCTCATGCACCTGAAGTATAAAATCCGCTCTTTCGAATGCACCCACTGCGCCAATAATTGCGAGATCAAGGAAGTCACCCTCCCCGGCGCCGCTCCCCTTTATTACGGCAGCCGCTGCGACCGTTACAATCTCAAAAAAGATCTGGCGGACACGGAAGATTTGCCTGATCTTTTCCGGCAGCGGCAACTGTTGCTGGAAGGTTTTGCCCGCTGTGACCGGGCTCGGCGGGGGCAAAGGGCACAAAGTCCCGCTCGCCGATCCGTCGGCATCCCCATGTGTCTGAGCAACTACCAGCTTTTGCCCTTGTGGGGCACCTTTTTTGACGAGCTGGGCTTCGACGTCTGGCTGAGCGGCCGATCCACCAAAGGCGTTATTCACGCCGGGGTGGAGGCGGTGCTGTCTCAGCCTTGTTTTCCCGTAAAGGTCGCCCACGGTCATGTCCTGGAATTGGTAAAGCAAAATCCCGATTTTATCTGGCTGCCCAGTATCGTCTCCATGAAGAAGGAATACCCGGAAAACCAGCACAATCAGCTTTGCCCTTACGTGCAGACCATCCCCTATCAGATCAGGGTCGCCCTGAAGGCACGCGGCATTGACCTGGACGGGGCTAAAAATCACCTGCTTGATCTGCCTATTCGTTTTCAGGAGGGCGTCAAGACGCTGCGGCGTTGTCTTTGGCCGCTGGCGAAAAAATTAAACCTATCCTATAGCCAAATCAACCGTGCCCTGAAGGCAGCCCTCAAGGCACAGGAGGACTTCGAGTCCGCCTGCCGCCGGCGCGGCCGGGAGGTTCTTAGCTCCCTCAAACCCGACCAGAAGGCCTGCGTGATTATTTCAAGGCCTTACAACGGTTGTGACCCCGGCATCAGCCTGGATCTGCCCGCTAAACTGCGGCGGATGAACATCCTGGCCCTGCCCATGGACTTTCTGGATTTTGCCAGTGCCCGGGTTTCCGAGCCGCAACTACAAAAGGAGATGTACTGGAAATATGGCCAGCGAATTTTCCGCGCCGCCCATATCATCCGAGATGATCCCCGCCTGTACGCCATTTACCTGAGCAATTTCAGTTGCGGCCCCGATAGTTTCATTATCTCCTTCTTCAAAGAATTAATGGCCGCGGTTGATGCCCCGGGCGGCGAGCGTCGTAAGCCCGCCCTTGTCCTGGAGATCGACGAGCATAGCGCCGACGCCGGTGTCATTACCCGCCTGGAGGCCTTCCATGAAAGCCTCAAGGCCGTCAATGCCCGCCGCCGGGATGCCGCCCCCGTATCGCTCGAAAAAGCCGCTCACGCCTACGAAAGCCCCTGGCAGAGGGAATGGGGCGATTGTTCGGGTCGGACACTTTATATCCCCATGATGGGCGACAGCGCTTACGCCCTGGCTGCCGCCTTTCGCCATTGCGGCCAGGACGCCAATGTACTGCCCCTGGCGGATGACGACTCGCTGCGCTGGGGCCGAAAATTCACTTCCGGTAAAGAGTGTCTGCCCTGCATCATCACCACCGGCGATATGCTCAAAAAAGTAACGGAGCCCAACTTCAATCCCGACCGGGCCGCCTTCTTTATGCCCGGCAGCAGTGGCCCTTGCCGCTTCGGCCAGTATAATTGCTTCCAGCGAATGGTGCTCAAGCACGCCGGCATGCCCAACAATATTCCGGTGGTAGCTCCCAACCAGGACGGCAATTTTTATGAGCAGTTTAAGCGTTTCAAAAAAGACCCCACCCGCCTGGCCTATACGGGAATTGCCAGTATCGACCTGCTTTATAAGGTCCTGCTCAAAATCCGCCCCTATGAAAAACAGCCCGGCCAGGCTGACAAAGCCTACATCCAGTGCCGCCAGATGGTGGAAAACGCCATTGAAGCCGGCGTAACCTTAAAGCAAATGACTCACCTTATGCACACCTGCGGCGAGAAATTAGCCGCCATCCCGCTCGACCGTACCAGGACCAGGCCCCTCGTCAGCGTCGTCGGGGAAATTTACGTTCGCAGCCACACCGTCGCTAATGACAATATTATTCGTCAGTTGGAAGCATTGGGCGCCGAGGTCAATCTGGCGGGTTTTGCCGAATGGCTTTATTACACCAACCTCACCCGAAAATTAATGGCCCTCCGCTGGCGCGATAGCAAATTATTCCTGCAAAACTTTATCAAGAATTTTTTCCAGCATCGGATCGAAAAACAATTAGCATGCCCGCTGGAGGAGCTTTTCGGCCCCCTCGCCGAGGGTGATATTGAAGAGGTCATTACCGCCGCCGCCCCTTATATCCATGAATCCTTCGAGGGGGAGGCCATTTTAAGCATCGGCAAGATCGTGGAAATGTATCATCACGGGGCCAGCGGCGCGGTCAATGTCATGCCCTTCACCTGTATGCCTTCCACCATTGTTAGCGCCATCACCCGCCAGGTAACCAGCGACACCCACGGCCTGCCCATTATTAACATTAGTTACGACGGCCAGCAGGACCCCACTTTACCCACACGGCTGGAGGCCTTTATGCATCAGGCCAGCGCCTTTGCCCGCCGCCGCGTCGAAATACCCTTGGAGGTTCACTGAGCCGATGTCTGTAACCTCTAGCCCTCATTCGCAACCGGTTTTTGACTTGCCGGCTGTTGCGGGGGTTGATTTTTCTAAGGCTTTGCAGCAGTTCCGCCGTTCGTTACTGCGTTTTCAACCCAGTCAAAAGCTTCCTTACCCCATTCGAGCTACCTGCCCTCGCTGCGCCGCCCAGGTGCCCGCGGAATTTGACTGGTCCGACACCCGGCAAAAACAATTACTCCTGAATTATCATTGCCCCTCTTGCGGCCCGTTGGCTGAGGTCCATTATGATGCCGTCTGGACCATTTGTCCTACCTCCGATCGCAATGGTTCTGGCGTAAAAACCTACACCGGCCACCTCATCAAACCCAATGCCCGCCAACTGCCCCGCACTGTCGAGACTTTGTGTCCCGAATGTTGCGCCGTCATCGTCGGCAGGTATTTTGTCGAGGATGGCGCTGTCGTCATGGAAAAAACCTGCCCGGACCACGGCTATTATCGTGATATCATCAACCGCGATGCTCGGCTTTATTTCAAAGCCGCTCATTGGAGCTTCCAGGAGCAGCCCGGCCTGGCCAATCCTGCTAATCCGGGCGCGACCGGCTGCCCTGCCGATTGCGGCCTGTGCGGCCGGCATCAATCCTGCTGCTGCCTGGCCAACATCGACCTGACCAATCGCTGCAACTTGAACTGCCCGATCTGTTTTGCCAACTCCAATGCCGCCGGATACGTTTACGAGCCTGATTTCGAACAGGTAATTTCCATGCTGCAGGCATTGCGCGACATGCAGCCCACCCCGGCTACCGCCGTCCAGTTCTCCGGCGGCGAGCCGACCCTGCACCCGCGTTTTTTTGATATCATTGCCCGCGCCGCCCGGATGGGGTTTTCCAATATTCAGATCGCCACCAACGGCCTGTTGATGGCCGACTATGATTTTGCCCGCCGCGCCCGCAACGCCGGTCTGCATACCCTTTATCTGCAGTTCGACGGCATCGGCCCTGACGTTTACCGGGTTACTCGCGGCCGGGATATCTGGCAGAAGAAATTACAGGCGGTGGAAAACGCCCGCCAACTCGACCTGAAAATCTGCCTGGTCCCCACGATTATTAAAACGGTCAATGACGATCAGGTTGGGCCTATCTTTCAATTTGCCGTTGATAATGTTGACGTTATCAGCGCCATCAGCTATCAACCGGTTTGTTTTACCGGCCGGATTAACCCCGTCCAGCGGCTCCGCCAGCGTTATACCCTCGGCGATCTGGCCCACGACCTCGCCCGCGCCAGCGGCGCGGTTGTCGAGCGTGATTTTTACCCCCTTTCGATCGTCATGCCTATCGCGCAATTGCTCGAAGTAATCACCGGCGACCCCAAGATCAAACCCAGTTGCCATACTGATTGTGCCCTGGGCAGCTATTTCCTCGTCTCGCCGGACAAAAAAGTTTATCCTTTTCCCCAGGTCATCGACGTGGAAGCTATGTTTGCCGGCATGAATCGCTACGCCTGCCGCTGGAAGAACCGCGCCGGCCGGCTCACCCTGCTGGACAAGTTTCGCTTATATCGTTTCTTTAAAAGCGTCTTTCGTCCCGACCAGGCTCCCCCCGACCTGAGCGTTAAGCGTTTCGTCAACACCCTGATGGGCATGGTGGACAAAAACCGGGGCCGAGGCCCCACCGGCCGGCAAAACTACCGCACTCTCATGGCTGCCGGCATGCACTTTCAGGACCGCTATAATTATGACCTCGAACGCGTCAAACGCTGCGTTATCCCCTACAGCACTCCCGCCGGTTTGTTTCCCTTCTGCTCCTACAACGGCGGCCCAACCTATCGCACCCTGGTGGAAAAAATGTTCGCCCGCTGATCCGGTTTTTTAGCGCACACTTCTTTAAATCAGATTATAATATATGTTTATTTTTTAATATAATTTGCCCGCTAAATTTGTTTTAGGAATATCCTTTATGTACACTGCCAAGCAGAGAGTTTTAACCGCTGTTAATCACCAGCTTGCCGATAGAATCCCCATAACTTTCGACGCGGAAATCGAAGTTTACGAGGCCCTGCAGCACCACCTGAACACCACATCGAAGGAGGAACTTTTCGATCGGCTTAACGTCGATACCTGGATGATCCTGCCCAGAAACTTTATCTATCCCGAGAGGCAGCAAAACCGCCCCATTAAAACCTCCATCTGGGGCTATAAAACCCAAACCGTTAGCTACGACAGCGGCGCTTACGAAGAAGTCTGCTGCAATCCTCTCGCGGGAAAGAATGGTCTTAGCGATATCGAAAGGTACTCTTGGCCGGACGATGACGCCCTCGATTTCTCCCATTTCCCCGCCGCCTCCGCCGCCCATCAGGACCGCGCCGTCATCGGCGTTTTCACCTGGGGTACTTTTCACATCGCCGCCCTGGTCCGCGGTATGCAAAACCTGCTCCTGGATTTTGCCCTCCGCCGAAGATATGTCGATTTTCTCTTTCAGACCATCTCGGAAAGGTCTTTTTTCTTCCTCGACAAGATGCTCCGCTCCTTTAGCTCGAATATTGATATTGTGTATATGGCTGATGACTACTGCTCCCAGCAGGCACCGCTTTTCAGCCCGCAGGACTTTGCCAGATTCGTCATGCCCTATCTTACCCGCGTCGTCGATAAGGTCCATCGCTACAACAAAAAATTTCTTTTGCACGTCTGCGGCGCCGTCCGCCCGCTGCTGCCCCAGATTATCGACGCCGGCGTGGATATGCTCGAACCGATCCAGACCCGCGCCGACGGCATGGACCCCGCCGCCCTGAAAAAGGATTTTGGCAAACATATCTGTTTTTACGGCGGCGTTGATCTGCAGCAGACCCTCTGCCGGGGTTCCGTCCAGACGGTTGCCGACGAGGTAAAACGTTTGATCGACGTCCTCGGCAAAGACGGCGGCTATATCCTGGGCCCCGGTCACACCTATATCCAGATCGACGCCCCGCTGGAAAACATTTTAGCTATGTATGAAACCGCCTTCTCCTACCGGCCCTACCAATTATGCGTGGTATAAAATTGCCTTATCCCCTGATTTTAGCCTCCGCCTCACCGCGTCGGGTGCAATTGCTGCAGGAAGCCGGCTACACCTTTGACGTCGTGCCCTGTCCTCTTAATGAGCCTGCCGCCCCGCTGGCTCATTCGATTGGTGCCGCACCCTGGGCCGAGGCCCTCGCTTACTTTAAAGCCTCCTATATCGCCCAGTCCCATCCTGCCGCCATCATCATCGGCGCCGACACCCTCGTGACCCACGCCGGCCAAATCCTCGGCAAACCCCAGGACACTCGCGACGCCCGTCGTATCCTTTCCACCATGTTTGCCGGGCCTAGTGAGGTGATAACCGGTCTGGCTGTTCTGTGTCCTGCCGAGCAAAAGCGAGTTATTACCCACGATGTATCCACTCTTTACATGCGGGCCATGAACCCACAGGAATTGGAGGACTACCTCGCCGGCGGCGCCTGGCGCGACAAGGCCGGCGCCTACGCCCTCCAGGAAAGCGGCGACCGCTTCCTGCAATCCCTCCAGGGCAGCACCAGCAACGTCGTCGGCCTGCCCTTGGAATTGCTCACGAAGATATTGACCCAATTTGCCGTTGATTGATTAGTCGTTATATGCAGTCAAATAAAGATAAAATTACGCGATTATTAATCCTGCTGGCTTTTTGCCTCTTGTTGCTGTCTTCCTGCAAAAAAGAGTCTTCCGACCGCGGTGATGATTCCCGGCAATTACCCTTACCCGATGAGCAACTGCCCACGCAGACCCTCACCCTCGCCGGCCAAGCCTTTACCGTCGAGCTGGCCTTCACCTGCCAATCTCGCGAACAGGGCCTGATGTTCCGCAAGGAGCTTGACCCCAACAGCGGCATGCTTTTTGTGTTCGACCACCTTCGCGTCCGCAGTTTTTATATGGCCAATTGCCTGATCGATTTGGATGTTATCTTTCTCGACGCAACCGGCCAAATCGTCAAGATCGCCACTATGCCCGCCCCCCAGCCGGGCGCCCCCCTGGCCAATTATAGTAGTGATCAGCCGATAAAATATGCCCTGGAGCTCCCCGCCGGTACCGCCGAGCGATTATCGCTGAAAGTCGGCCAGATAATCTCACTGCCCCGCCGTGTCCTGACCATCATCCCCGAACCCGATTAACATTCCTTGATAGCCGTCGCCTGCATCCGGCTGGTTGTGCAGGTTGTCGTTACCGGAACTTAGGATGAGTACGCTGTTCGCTTCACATGAGAGGTCTATGCCCGCGATAAGATCGCAGGGCAGAATCTCCAGCGCGGCAGGGAATCCATCCTTGTCAGTCTTGGCCGATGTGCCGCTAAAGACGTAACGTTTCAGGTTGAGGCGAGGGCCTCCCGTCATATGCAGGCGTATTGTTATCGGCGTATCGCCTCGATTCACGATGCAGAAGGCCCAGGATCGTTCTGGCGGGGACTTCATGTCGTCTCGGTAAGCCGCAAGGACCCGCACATCCGTAGATGTAACTCTGGCCTGTACTATGCTTGACCCAGGGCGGAAACAGCGGGAAAGCAGCGACCAGGTATAAAACCACGGCTTTGTTGCCAGGCCTTCGTTACGGTTCTTCCACATGCCCCAGGTGAATCCCTGATGGGAGTTGTCATCCAACATCCACGCAAGGACTGCCCACGATCCGGCATTGGCGGCCTGGACAGCATAGTCGCTCATGAGAACTCCATAGCGGAAATCCAGATGGAGTGGATTGTTGCTGGCACTGAATCCCGGGGTTAAGAACCCGGCTTCGCCGACGACGAGCGGCTTGTCCTTGGCCTGGGGATCTCTCGTCAACACATACGCCCAGTTTTCCCTGAAGTAGTTGAATAATCCGCCCGTCCTCACCTCCTTCTCGGGGGCATAGCGGTGGATGTCGTAACCGCCGAGAACATTCTTGAGCTGGTCAACGGCATTCCTGTGCCAATCGTCCCCGCCGGATTGGTCCGAGCCCACCAGCGTAATCTTCCCTGCCATTCCCTTCTTATGAAATTCGGCCGCGACGTTCTGCACGCCGGTCTTCCAGCGCTGCCAGTCTTTGACCTCCAGGTTGGGTTCGTTCACCATAATGAAGTATTTGATGCAGGTATAGCCCTTCGTGTTCAGAAGGTGGTCCATGTAGGTCGATATGACTTCGGCGTACTTTATATCTTCCACCTTTGCCATGTCGGGCGTTTTCAGCCAGGCAGGTTCGATACCCCAGTCAGTTAACAGCACCGTTGTCCCGAGTTCCTGACAAACGTCCAGATGCCGGTATAGCGATTTCATCTGGGGATCATCCCAGTCGTACCGGCCGTTCCCCTTGTAGCACCATTGGCTCTGCATCATGATTCGCGCGATGGGCAACCGCATCCACTCCACCCGTTTGCGAATGACGGCGAAATCCGCATCGGTGACTCCAGAGCCGCGGTAACCGTTGGAATCCCACTCGACGCCGAAACCCAGAAACTTCTGACAGATGACGGCCGATGGATCCAACTGGACTGAAACAAGTCCTTCTTCTCCATGCGCCTGCATTGCCATCATCATCAACCCTCCGGCACACAGCACCGCACAAAGACACCTTTTCATCATTCTTCAGTCTCCTTTTTCTTCTGCACAACTGCCCACCTTTTTTACTTTTTATTTATTGATTGATTTTCAGCTCTTTCGGCCCGATGGTCGCCGCCGCGTAATGGCCCGGCTGGTTTTCCCTGACATGCTCGATAATCTCGCCGGTGCTTAGCTGCAATACCGCCTCTTCAATCTCGCCCAGGCTCCTGACCCTGCCCAGATGATAAAAATCGCCCACGCACCCCGCCGCTCGCGCGCTGGTCGATTCACCCTGCATAATCAGGCTCGCCCGCAGGCCCACCTTAGCCCGGTCCAGTTCATCCTGCGTGATGCCCTCCGCTAGTTTTCCCAGCTCCCGCAACGTTACGTCCAGCGCCTGCTGGGCCTTATCCGGCGTGCTGCCCAGGTAGCACCTTACCGCACCCTGACCTGCGATCACCTGGTGCCGCGCCCCCACCGCGTAGCACAGACCACGCTTCTCCCGCACCTCGGTAAACAGCCTGCTGCCCATCCCGTCCGAAAGAATCGCCGCCGCCGCCAGCGCCCGGTAATAATCCTGATGCTCATACCCTACCGACGGATACATCAGGCCGATATGCACCTGCGCTCCGTCGTAGGGCTGATGATAGGTCTTGCTTTGTGGCTGTCCCTTATCTGGCTGATCTGGTTTGTCGCCTTGCCAGTCGCCGAAGTACTTCTCCACCGCCCCCCGCAGTCGGGGCACGTCCAGCTTCCCCGCCGCCGCCAGGATCGCCCCTTGCGGTGAAAACCGGCTCGCCCAATGTCCTTTTACTGCCTGGTTGGTCAGTTTCAGCAGTTCCTCGCGTTTGCCGTCCGGCCAGCGGCCCAGCGGATAGGGCAAAAACTGCTCCTGCAATAATAGCGATATCTTCTGCCGCGGGTCATCCTCCAGCGAGTCCAGCCCCTGCAGCGCTAGCTGCCGGCAGGGTTCAAACTGCTCCTCCGCCAGCGCCGGCCGCCGAATGATATCAGCGTATAATTCAATTACATCCAGTAGATTATCACTGACCAAAGCCCCGGCGAAACTGCAATGCAGTTGGCCGACCGCGTTTTGCCGATGCAGACCCAGCCCTTCCAGCCGCCCGTTGAGGCCGCGATTATCCATCGCCCCCGCTCCCCGAAACAGTTCTTCGCTCAACACCGCCGTCGTGCCGGTTAGATTCTCTGGGTCGCACGCCGCCCCCGTCGGCACCAGAAACACAAAGCTCGCCGACGAAACCTCCGGCATCGCCTCCGTAACCAGCGTCATGCCATTGCCGAGTTTATATATTTCTATAGCTTGCTCATTCACCGGATGCCCCTTAAAGCGAGGAGTTAATGGAAAATATCTTCACGAATCCTTTCTGGATCGCACAAAACTGCTATTATACTTATTGTACGTTGGATATTCAATTTCAAAACGTTTTTACCTAATTTTATAACAAAATAACTGCTTCCCAGGAGTAAATGAGGAGGTTATAAATAACCTTGGTACTGGGTAAGATAAAGGCTTAAGGCTTGCTTTTTACCGTGGGCAATGGTTTTATATCACCATCAGGATATCGCCGACCCTGGTGGAAATGGAAGCAATCAAGTTATGAAGAAGTGTCCCTTTTGCGCCGAGGAGATTCAGGACGCCGCCATCAAGTGCCGTTACTGCGGCGAGTTTCTCGATCGCGTCAGCCCGGCGATTCACCGCGTTACCCCATCGCAAGGGGGGCTTAAGTGGTATTTTTCCAACGCCACAATAGTAATTGCCATCCTGCTCGTGGGGCCGTTGGCCCTGCCCTTGGTGTGGCTGCACCCACGCTATAAGGTGGTGACCAAGATAGTTATTACGGTGTTGGTGATAATCCTTACCATCGTTTGTATTTACTTTTTTAAAATTTCATATCAACAGTTGCAGCAAATGCAAAAGCAGTTTTCGGAGTTAATGGGGACTATAATGTGACCGAGCAACAATGGCGGCAATTGATCGACGTTATTAACGGCAGGACTTTCGAACCTCTGCCCGTCGGCTTCATGGCCGGCAGTCCCTGGTTTGCCCATTGGGCCGGATTATCACTCATGGACTATTTCACCAGCGAGGAACTCTGGTTCCAGGCCAATCTCAAAGCCGTGCAAACCTTTCCCCAGGTCTTATTCCTGCCGGGCTTTTGGCCCGAATTCGGCATGTGTACTGAGCCTTCCGCCTTCGGTTCAAAGTGTGCCTGGCAGGAAGAGGAGTTGCCCTTCCCCCACAAAATCATCACCGATATCAACCAGATAGACTCTCTGGAGAAACCGAACCCCGCCTGTGACGGTCTGCCCCCTTTCGCCCTGAAACGATTGCGACATTATCAAAGCCACATCGAAGCCGCCGGCCACTCTATTAAAATGGCCGCCTCCCGCGGACCGGCTACCATCGCCTCCTTCCTGACGGGCGCTACCGAATTTCTCCTCGCCCTTAAGACCCATCCTGAGCAAGCCCACAAGCTGCTCGACGTCGTTACGGATTTTATTGTCGATTGGCTCCAGCTTCAACTTGACACCTTCCCCTCCATTGACGGCGTATTAATCCTCGATGATATCGTCGGCTTCCTGGGCGAGCAGGATTTCAAAACGATGGTTTTACCGTACCTGAGGCGCATCTTTCAGACGCTTAAGGTAACGGTGAAATTCTTCCATAACGATTCGCCCGGCCTGGTTTGCGCCCCCTGGTTGCCCGAGATCGGCGTCAACCTGTTCAATTTCAGTTTCAATCATTCCCTCGCCCAGATGAAGGAATTAACCGGCAATAAGGTTACCTTAATGGGCAACATCCCCCCGCGCGACGTCCTCGCCGCTGGCTCACCCCTGCTGGTCCGCCAAACTGCCGCCGCTGCCCTCGATTCGATTGCCGACAAAAGCCGCCTCATCCTTTCCTGCGGCGGGGGTATGCCGATGGGCGCTTCCACGGAAAATATCCTCGCCCTCCTCGCCGCCGCGAAAATCAGTAAATAAATTATCGAACTATGCTTATATTATTGAACTGCTGCACACCAAAGACAAAACCAGCATAAACCCCTTGCAGCAATAAATGTAGCGTTATCGATTACTTCTGTGAACTGCGGAGATTAGGCTTGCTTGTTTTGCCAATCATTATCTAGGCTTTCCCCGTTGCAATTCTTAAACAACGCTTGATAAATTGATGGGTAATTATTGATGGAAAATTGCCCTACTAACATCCCTTTTGCCTTGTTGCTGTTTGTTAATCAACAACAAAAAAAAGGCCCCGGCGATATCAATCACCGGGACCTTTATTCGTAATTATTCAGATCTGATTGTCATCAACTTAGGGTGTCGGATCGTTGTTGGTTAGCCACAATTCTGCCATTGCCATCAGATCATACAGGTCAACATAGCAATCCGGCTCTCCTTCAGGACCGGAGATATCAGCTTTCATGTATGGCGTACCCGGCATGCCGCAATACAGCTCGTCATCAGTGATATTGACCGTTACATCGTTGGGATCGATGGTGTCATAGAGACCGCCGGCGAAACTGCCGGAAATCGTAGTCGGATGCGTCTGGCCAATCTCACTTTCAAAGACATCATCATCAAAAACCGTGACCAGCACCGTTTGGGCAACATCCCAATCGCTGGAGGTAAACGTCAAAGCGGTAGGAGCGACCGTGACCTGATCGGAATCATAACTGAGCGTCAGGACCGCGTCGCCGCCATACGGAGTACCGGTGAGCACCACCGTATAGTCATCCGTAGCAGGAGTT
>Ga0068714_10000348_pt1 | contig 95697 bp, 86 predicted proteins | sample MTBNYHSulfiMetaG_FD_62988 | JGI IMG/M metagenome (GOLD analysis project Ga0068714, IMG submission 62988) | Enrichment culture microbial communities from rom New York Harbor, USA that are MTBE-degrading - MTBE-NYH (New York Harbor Sulfidogenic)... | ecosystem: Environmental > Aquatic > Marine >...
GCCAGGGAAAAACTCAGTAAAAGGGTCACTACCATCCCGCTCATGGATCGCCTGTCCCTCCCGTCAGGAATCGGATAGCCCCTGGTACAGGGATTCCAGGGACCTCTGGGTTCCAGAGAAATGAAACCTTTCCTTCACCGTTTTTTTTGCCGCCTTTCCCCATTCTCTTTTTTCGGGGCCAAGTTCCATAATCCTCGCCATGGCCCGTGCCAGGGCCTTGCTGTCCCCTGCCTGGACGACCAATCCGCTCTCACCGTCCCGAACCATAGTGAGGACGTCCCCGACGTCTGTAGCGACCACGGGCAGGCCGGCGCTCATGGCCTCAAGAACCACAAGGGGACCCCCTTCCCAAAGGGAAGGAAGAACGAAAGCATCCGATGCGGAAAACAGGTCTGGAACATCAACACGCAAACCTAGAAAACGGATCCGTCCGGCAAGCCCGGCCTTTGACACGGTGGCTTCAAGGCAAGCTCTGTCATCCCCTTCCCCGACCACGAGGAGAACCGGCTTGACACCAGGTCTTTGAGTGAGTTCTTTAAAAGCTTCAAGGAGGAAAGGAAAGCCTTTTTGCCGCGTCAGACGTCCAACCGCGATCCACGTAAAAACGTCTTCCGGAATCCCCAACCCGGCGCGGATGTCACTTCGACCAGACAAACCGGGAACCGGATCAATGCCATAAGGCACCATCAGGATGGGCCGCTTTGCGGGATCGTCTTTCCGGGCATGCTCCCGGACCCGGTCCGAAAAAACGATGGTCACCCGGTTAAGTGGGCTCGTGAGGGCATAACAGAGCCTGCGCGGGATCGAATCTTTCTCGTTGTGTCTCGTGCTGGCGACTTTTGCCCTCCTAAAAAAAAGCCCCAGGATCCGCGCGAGGATATTGCAGTGAAAAAGATGTCCCTGGATGATATCGGGGGCGAATCCGCGGACTATCCGGAGGAGCCTTAGCAGACAGCGTGGGGAGAGCCGTCCCCTTTTCTGGCCCATCTCCCGGACATCCACACCCTCATTCCGGATGAGATCCGCCAGAGGACCGCCAGACATGAGACATACGACCATGAGACGGAAAGACCGCCGGTCGTGATATCGTGCCGACCAGAGAAGCATCATCTCGGCTCCCCCGATCCCCAATCCGCTTATGACATGAAGAACCGCAATGCGCCCATCTTGCCCCATGGATCCCCCATGTTGACCTGTTCCTCCGGCATCCCGTATACTTTCTCCGCTCTGGTGCAGCGTTCTGCTGCTGCCAGGATGCCTGATCAAGGCCGAAAATTACTATGAAGATTTTTCATAGTATAAACAACAATGCCTGAAGTGAAAAGTGCAAAGTCACGGTTTCCGGTTTATGTCAGGGGCAGGATCGTCCTTTTCCGGGGAGTTGATAAAACATGGCCTTTTTACCAGCGAGCCGGAAACTGACGCGGCAGCTGAAAGATTTCATCTCTTACGCCAGATTTGATCCAGAAAAAGTCCAGGAACATGATCCGGCCTGGCCGAGGATCACCGTCATCACGCCTTCCTTCAACCAGGCCGCGTTTCTCGAACGCACCATCCTCTCTATCCACAACCAGGACTACCCTAATCTGGAGCACATTGTCATCGACGGAGGGTCCGACGACGGAAGCGTTGACATCCTCCGCCGTTTTGAAAAACGCTTTTCCTATTGGCAAAGCTGTCCGGACAAGGGACAAAGCGATGCGATCAATATCGGGGCCGGCCACTCAACAGGCGAGTACATGATGTGGATCAACTCAGACGACATGCTCCTTCCGGGAGCCCTTAAAACCCTCGCCGAAGTTTTCAGGAAAAACCCGGAGGCCGACCTCGTCTTCGGGAACCAGTTGGAGGTAGATGGGTCCGACACGGTAACAAAGAGACTTTTCACCATCGATTTTGACATCAAGGATTTTCTTTATGAGATCAATATCATTGTGCACCAGCAATCGGCCCTGTGGCGCACGGAACTCTTCCGGAAAATCGGGGGGCTCAGGCTTTTTCGATACGCCATGGATTACGACATGATCTACCGAATGTACCGGGCCGGGGCCCGTTTCCGCCGCATCCCGGATTTTCTTTCGGCTTTCCGGGTTCATATGGCCGGCCTCACGGGTTCGGGTCAGGTGGCCCGGAATCGGCAGAATGAGGTCGATGAGGCTTTTCTCGACTTTTGCGGCAGGAAAAGAAATCTTTTTGACCGTACGATCTTGAAATACAGCTATAAAACCCGGCGGTTTTTCCTTGAGCCCCGAAGCCTCCTTGCCGCCTTTGAGCACCGGAGCTGGCTGTGGACCGCTGGCGGGAAAAAGGCGAGGCAGGCTCCCTGAAAAAATGCCTTTCCCCAGGCGGTTCCCGAAATGGGAAGTAATTTCTGGTCTCCTTTTGTTCGTTCCCGCGGCTTAATTTCCCCTGACAGGTTCTCCCAATACCAATTCCTCATAGCTGCTTAGAGGTCGATATCCGTTGGCTCTTTCTCTGGCTTCTTCGAGGGCTGATTCTGCCGCTTCAACCTTGTTTGGATCCAGGTCCGAAAGGTAGCCAATTTTCTGCCTATGGGCCTCGAAATAATTGGGTTCCTCATCCAAGGCCTGTTCAATCAGCTCCATCGCCTCGTTTTTCCGGCCGAGTTTCCATAGGACATCAGCCTGGCTTGTGATGATGAACACGTTGTGCGGCTCCAGCCCACGGGCCTCCTTGAGAAGCCCAGCTGCCGCCAGGTAGGCCGCTTCCGCTCCGCTCGAGCGCCTTTTGGCCAAATCCTCGAAAAGGGCAGCCTGAAGGCGAAGGGGTCTGGTGTCGAGGCGATCTAGGCGCCATGATCTCGCGATGCTTTCCTGGGCTTTTTCATAGTCCTTGGCGACTCCCGTCCTCCTGGCCACCATTAATTTTATGTAAGCGAGGTCGCGGGCGGCTCCTGGTAAAATGGGGTTTAACTGGAGGGATCTCGCGAAATGTTTTCCGGATGCTTCTGGATCTGAAAGCCTCAACTCCTTTCCCTTTTCCCAGAAAAATCGCGACGTCACGTCCATGTTGAGAAAAATCGTGGAACCGCCAAGACACAACCCGAATATGACAGCGGTCATTATGCTCTTGCCCCCATCCAAACAGGTTTTTTCCCTTTCCTGGGCAGTGAGAAGAGCAAGCCACCACATGGCCAGGACCATCAGGGCAAAGGTCTCCGTGACATCGTGGAACATCGCCTGGAACAGGACAACCCCCATTGCCAGAGCGGGTCCGGTTCTGCCTTTCCTCCAGGCCCGGCCCATTTGGCGAAGGGTTAGAAAAAGAAAGAATACTGCCGCAATAACGCCAATAACTCCCCCTTCGGCCCAGACCCGAAGATATTCATTATGAGGTTTTCTCGCGATGCGCCCGTACCTGACCGGCAGTTCCTCCATGGGAAAGGCATAAACCGGACTGTACCAGGAAAAAAGGTTCGGCCCTACGCCAACGAGAGGATGATCCGCCCCCATCTTCAGGGTCTCTTCCCAGATTTGAATCCTGGAAAAGGCATGCGGATCTGTTTTGTATTCCTGGGTGACGCGGTTCCGAAGGGTGCTTGGAAGCAGCAGGACCAGAAGAACCATGGCGACTGCAAACCATCTTATCCACCCCTTGCCCCGGAAGGCTGCAACAATGAAAATCAGGACGGTTCCGATGGCGGCGGAACGGGATCCAATAAGAAGAAGACAGACTGCGCAAAAAAATACCGCAATCGCCGGAATGATCCCTTTCGTGTTCCCTGTCCTTCCATCCACCATCCATCCAGCGAGAAAAGCCATGGATGACAGGATAATGGTGGCGAGGTAATTCTGGTTAAGAAAGGGCCCCCCCGGCGCCCGGACACCAAATATGAATCCTTCCGCCAGCACCCAGGGAACCAGGATCCCGACCCAGATTAAAACGATCGTTTTTGTGGAACCCTTGTCCAACCATGAGAAAAGAAGGTGGAAAAAAACGAGGGAAACAGTGAGCTGGGCCAGAAAAAGAAAACTGATATATGGGACAGGTGACCGGGTGAGATGATACAGGGAGAGGAAAAAAAGGATGAGGAAGGAAACCCAAAGGGGCGACCGGGAAACGACAAAACAGCGGGTGGAAAACGTCCGGGTCACCTCCAGAAAAAAAACCACCGAAACCAGGACAGAAAAAACCCCCATCAGCCAGGGCGTTGGCCCCCAGCTTGTAAAGGGGATTATTGATATTGCCACCGTCAGAAGGAAAAGAGATTCTGTTCGGAATAACTCGCTTTTGACCGTAGAATCCCCTGTTGTGTCCATGGGCTCCATCTCTTTCAAACCTGGGATCCGGAGGAAGTGCTTCAGGCTCGACCCGAAAAGGGAATGCCTTTTTCAATCAAGGACCGTCGACGGATCCGGCCTTGCCCGGAATAGGTTTTCCTTCACTTCAAACCTTTTAAGGGCCTACTGGAAAAAGGACCTGACCTCCGGATCGAAAACCGAGCATTTTCTGGCCTCTTCGAGGAACCGGACAGCCGCCGCGTCATCACCCATACCATGATAGGCCTGGGCCAGGTCAAGATTTATCCGTGGGGAGGTGGGGTATCTTTCAAGGGCCTTTTCAAGGTGAGGGATGGATCCTTCCCAATTTTCCTCCCCAAGGGCCAGGCGGCCAAGCTCCCAATGGGGATAGGGGCTGAATCCCAGCTTTTCCGAGGCCCTTGTGAAAAGTACGGCGGCCGTTTCTTTTTGTCCCAGGGCCCGCCGCGCCCGGCCCTCCTCGAGGATAAATTGTCCACTAAAAGGGATCAGCCGGCCAGCTTCCCGGTAAAGGGAGGCTGCCTCTTTGTAGCGTTCGCCTTCCATTGCCCGTTGCCCCTTGTAAGCCTTGAATTCACCCTGCGAGAATATCAGGGAAGGAATTGCCAGTGCCAGCAATGCTGCCGCCGCCATCCACCGGAACCTTTTTCCCGGGGGTTCCTTACCCCCCCCTCCCTGCCTGTTTCCCTGTCTCGCTGCAACGCCCAGGGATCCGCCCATGAAAACCCAGCCGAAAAGGGCCGTTTCCGAGACGAAAAAGTCCATATCAATCAGGCTGTGCAGGAGGAAGGCCAGGCTTCCTGCTAACAATCCTCCATAGCCTGCCGGCATGGAACCCCAGCCATTTTTTTTCACGGGATCGAGGACTTTTTTCCCCCAGAGGAAGATGAAGAAAATGAGGATCACGACTCCCGGAAGCCCCCAGGCGATCCATGATCTCACCAGAAAATTGTGGGGATCGGTTACAGGTCTTACGCCGGGAGAGACATAGCCCATCAGGGCCCCTGGGGTGGACCCGGCCCCCCAGCCGAAAAACGGCCTTTCGGCAGCCATGAGAATGCCGGCTTTCATGTAGCCGATCCTCTGAATGCCAGAGTTGTCCTGGCTGATCCCCATGGGAACCCCCCTCACCATCAGGAGCCCGGCGATCAGGATGACTCCGAGACCCGCCATCCAGATGAGTCCCCGGCGCCGGAGCCTTTTCCGAAAGAGGAAAACGGCTGCTGCCGCGGCCGAGGCGGCAAGGCTTCCTCCTATTGATCCCGTGAGCACCAGGACCACGAACTGGGCCGCGGCCAGCATCGAGAAAATGAGACGGTGGCCCCGTCCACGAACGGTAAGGGCCAGGTCCAGGGTGAGGGGAAGGAAGACGGCCAGGAATCCGGCCAGCATGTTGGAATTCAGAAAAGATCCGAACACCCGGCCTTTGGAGATCACCCCCAGGAGGTCGGTCACCTTTTGTCCCCCGGATTCCATTTCCTGGAGGAGGCCCCCCAACCGGGCCATCCCGAAAAAGCGTTGATAGAGAGCATAGCCAAGGACCGGTACAAGAACAAAAGAGAGTGAAAGGGCCCAGACCCGGTCATGAGCGTCCCAGGCCCGAAGGATAAGAAAACCCAGCGTAAACATCGTCACTCCCAACAGGAGAGAGAAGCTCACTAACGTGCCCCGGCCCCGATCCGCGGACCAGACCAGACCCAGAAAGGACCAGCCGCAGAGGACCCACGGTAAAGCGAGAGCCCATCGCTGGGTTCCCGGAGGCCAAAGGTCATCTGAATCTGGAGCCATGAGGACCAGGGCAAGTCCGATAAGGGGGAAGAGAAGAAAAAAACCCTCCAGAAAAGGGTACGTAACCCCCGAAAAGTGGGGCCTTAAAACAAGACAACCGGCGAAAAGGAGTACCGGGTAAAGCGCTGGTTTTTTCATACATCCTTTCCCGGGAAAACTTGAGACGGCGGTTTTGGCCGCCGTCTCAAGTTCTTTATCTCTACCTAATTCGGTTAATTAAAAAAAATTATCAGGGGTTAGGATAAGAGCTCGGGCTTATCCCGGAAGGCGTGGCCGTCAATTCAATCGAGTCCCTGCTGGCAGCGTTCACGGTGATGGTGAAGCTCCTCCCGTTTACAGTGCTTCCCGCATAGGCGAACGTCCCTGTTTCCCATTTTGCATCCTGCTCGGTTCCTGGGAGATTCGCCTGAGGAAGCAAGGTTTTAAATTGGCTAAAATTCATATTGCTGGTCGGATACTTGTTGGTGGGAGAATCAGCCGCATAGGACGCAAGGACGGAACGAACCACGTCCACGTTTGCCTTGGCTGTGCCGAAGATGGCCTTGTCCTTCAGGTCAAGGAAGTTGGGGATGGCGATGGCCGCCAGGATGCCAATGATCGCAACGACGATCATCAGCTCGATCAGGGTGAAGCCTTTCTGATTCCTCATTCTGCTCAGCATTTTCTTTTCCTCCCTTTCAAGCGGGTTTGAGTTGGCTGATTAGCTTTGCCCGTAAGAGAGCAAGGGACGTGCCAGAAAAGAAAAATTTCTGCCAAAACTATCAAACCTATAATTCATTGAAATTTATATGGAAATTTTTCAAGGTAAAAAATTTGACAAGATCGGGAAAATTTTACATGACGAAAAATGTCAGGTGGGTGGCATTTTAGGGCTCATCTTCGGCCATGCCATACTTCTTCAGGCGGTAGCGGAAGGAGCGGAAGGTGACGCCCAGGATTTTGGCCGCCCGGGTGCGGTTCCCACCGGACCGTCTGAGGGCTTCCTCGATGAGGCTTTTCTCGTAGGCATCCACGAGGATGTCCAGGGTCTCGTCCCCCTGCAGGGACCGATCCGGTGCGGGCGGTGAGACATGGCTTCTCAGGACCGCCTCGGGAAGAAGACCGGCCTCAAGTATCTCGCCCTCGGCGAGGGCCACGGCACGTTCTACGACATTCTCCAGCTCCCGGACGTTTCCCGGGAAATTGTAGTTCATGAGGCTTCTCATGGCCTCGGCGGAGACCTTTTGAAGAGTCCTGCCCTGGCGCTCCCCTAGTTTTACCAGGAAGTGTTCCACCAGGTAGGGGATGTCCTCCCTACGCTCCCGCAGGGGGGGGATCTTTATGTGGATGACGTTCAGGCGGTAGTAGAGATCCTCGCGGAAACGCCCGGACTTTACGTCCTGGGCAAGATCCCTGTTGGTCGCCGCGATGATCCTCAGGTTCACCTTCACCGGGGAAGATGCCCCCACCGGGACAACCTCCCTCTCCTGAAGGGCCCGAAGGAGCTTGACCTGCAGGGCGGGAGAGGTCTCGGATATCTCGTCCAGGAAAAGGGTCCCCTCCTGGGCCGTTTCGAAAAGGCCTCTCCTGTCGGAATCCGCACCGGTGAAGGAACCTTTTTTGTGACCGAAAAGTTCGCTCTCCAAAAGGGTCTCAACAATGGCCCCGCAATTGACCGAAACGAACGGTCCCCTCCTTCCCCCGCCGTGGAAATGCAGGGCCCTTGCGATCAGCTCCTTGCCCGTCCCGCTCTCCCCGCTGATGACGACGGTGCTGTCCATGGGCCCGACCCGGCGGATGATTTCAAAGACTTTCCTCATCCCCTCGCTTTTTCCAACCACGTTCTCGAAGCTGAATTGGTCCTTCAGGAGACGCTGGAGCTGGATGTTCTCCTCGGCCAGCTTCCGCCTTTCCACCGCGGCACAGATCCTGGCCTTGATCTCCTCAATCCGGAAGGGCTTGGTGATATAATCAGCGGCGCCGAGCTTCATAGCCTGGACAGCCGAATCGGACGACCCGTAAGCGGTGATCACGACAACAGGAAGACCGGGAGAATCCTCGGAAATCTTCCGCAGGAGATCAAGACCCGTAAGTCCGGGCATATTGATATCAGTGATTACCAGATCAAAGGCCGGCGTGCCTTCCATGGCATCAAGGGCTTCAGAAACCGATCCGCAGCTCGCCGTATCGTAGCCCTCCCTTCCGAGGAAGATCTCCAGCATTTCGCGCATGGAACGCTCATCGTCCACGATGAGGATGCGCCCTTTGGTCTTGCCTTTCACCGCTCCCTCCACGGGGCAAAACGGATCTTGAATGTAGTCCCCTTGCCCGCCTCGGATTGAACATCGATGGTGCCTTTGTGAATCTGCACCAACTGATAGACAATGGCAAGTCCCAGCCCCGTACCCTTCTCCCTGGTCGTCCGGAAGGGCTCGAAAATTTCGGGCAGGATGTTTTGGGGGATTCCTTCGCCGTCATCGGCAACAGAAAGGACGGTAAACTCTCCCGCTGATGTATTTTCCCTGAAAAGGGAGATCTCAACAGTGCCCCCCCGTCCCTGCAGGGCTTCCGCCGAATTACGGACGAGATTGATGATGATCTGACGGATCTGGGAGACATCCACCGACAGGATCGCCTTCTCCTTTGGAAGATTCGTGACGAGGGCAATTCGAGTGCCGGCCAGGGATGGCTCCAGAAGCTTGACGGTCTCCCGGATGATTTCCCTAAGATCGACATCCCTGAACCTCGGATCGGGAGGACGCGCGTAATCCAGGAAATTGCTCACGAGATCATTGAGCCTCCCGGTTTCCGTCAGGACGATGTCCATCAAATGGAGGTTCTCTTCCTCGAGGGAGAGCCCGTCTTTAAGGATCTGTATGGAACCGCTCATGGAGGCCAGGGGATTTCGTAGCTCATGGGCCATGCTGGCAGCCATCCTCCCGATGGCCGAGAGTTTTTCCGAGATCCTCAGCCTCGTTTCCATATCCCTCAAATCCGTAAGGTCCTGGAAAATGACCACATGGCCTTTTTCAGGTTCCTTAAGGGGGGAAATGGAAAGCCCCAGGATCCTCTGCGTCCCGGTTTCGTCGGAAAAATGCCCTTCCCAACGTTTAAGACCCTTTTCCGGAGCCTTTTCCAGAAGATCCCCGATCGGGATCCCCCTGAACACCTCAGACAGGGGCTGTCCATGGGCCGGATGTCTGCCGAGGGAGAGCATCTTCCTGGCCGCGCTGTTCACCGACCGGACTTTCCCCTGCTCATCGAGGACAGCGATGCCGCTGGTGATGCTTTCAAAGACGACATCACTTAGAGTACGGAGTTTCTCCAGGTCTTCCGTGCGCTCCGTCAATTCCTCACTGGTGCGACGATAACGCTGGCTGATCTGATGGCCGAGAAACGCCACGGCGAAAAAAGCGACGATGTGCAGGAAAACCCTTCCAAGGATGTCCCACGGGTTGGCAAACCGGAGATCCGCCAATCCAAGCGGCCGGGGGGGCATCAGGATTCGGAAATACTGAAGATCAACCACCAGACCAAAGAGGATGGAGGAAACCGATGCCGTCCAGTAGCCCCCTCCTTTCAGAGCGAGGGCCGCCCAAAGGATGGAAAACAGATACAGAAAGGGGAACGGGCTGCTGTAGCCCCCGGTAAGGAAGACGATAACAGTGTAAAGAAACAGGTCCGCCCCCACCTGGCAAAAGGCAAACCTGTACAGATCCTCCACCTGGTTAAACAGTAAGGAAAAGAAAATAGTCAGGAGGTAGACGGAGATGACGAGAAGGTAGACCGTGAAAAGGGGAGCGAAGAAGAGGACCTGGCTCCCCTTGAGCTGGATCAGGACAGCCGCGCCGAGGAGGGCGGTGACTGTGGCGACCCTGAAGACCATGAGGATCTTCAGGAGCAAACGCAGTTCCTCGTGTTGTCCGGGGCGGGGCAACTCCTCGCTCGGGGACATGGATCAGGCTAGCCGAGAGTGGCCATCTTGAAGATCGGCAGGTACATGGCGATGACCACGAATCCAACAGCCCCGCCCAGGAATACCATAAGCATGGGCTCCATTAGAGAGGTCAGGGCCGCCACAGCCGTGTCCACCTCTTCATCGTAAAAATCCGCGATCTTGTTTAGCATGGCATCCAGGGCGCCCGTCGCTTCCCCGACGCTGATCATCTGAACAACCATGGGAGGGAAAACCCCGGTGTCCTCAAGGGGTTCGGCGATGGTCTTTCCCTCGCTGATGCTGTTGCGGGTGGTTATGACAGCTTCTTCCACAACGCGATTTCCCGCCGTCTTGGCGCAGATATCAAGGGCATCGAGAAGGGGGACTCCGGAACTGAGCATGGTCCCGAGGGTCCGCGTGAATTTGGCAACGGCGACTTTCCTGATGAGGGGCCCAAAGACAGGCGCCCTTAGAAAAATCCTGTCCATCCTCAACCGGCCATTCCTGGTGGAGTAATACCTCTTAAGAAGAAGGAATAAAAGAACCAGAGCCGCTACGACAAACAGCATCTTGATGCTGGCCATGAAATGACTCATATTGATCACCATCACGGTGAGTGTCGGAAGTTCCCCGCCCATTCCCGTGAACATATCGGCGAATTTAGGTATGACGAACACCATTAGAACCCCTACAACAACAACAGCCACGGCCAGGATGGTAGCGGGGTAAACCATGGCGGCCTTGACCTTCTTTTTCAGCGCCATGGCCTTTTCCATGTAGGCGGAAAGTCTGGCCAGGATAGTGTCCAGGATTCCACCGACCTCGCCTGCCGCGACCATATTGACATATAGATCGTCGAAGACCTTGGGATGCTTCCCTAGTGCCTCCGCGTAGGAGGCCCCGCTCTCCACGTCATTGCGTATCGCATCGATGGTCTTTCCGAAGCTCTTGTTTTCCGTCTGACCACCCAGGATCTCCAGGCACTGGACGAGAGGAAGCCCCGCATCGATCATGGTGGCAAACTGGCGAGTGAAAATCACGATATCCCGGTCATTGATCTTCTCTGAAAATCCAGGGATGTTGATCTTCAATTCCCTGGGCTTGGCTTTGACTTTGGTCGGGTTATAACCCTGTCTCCGAAGGGTCGCGAAAGCAGCCTCCGGACTGGCCGCTTCAAGGGTCCCCTTTTTTATTTCCCCGGAATTGGACTTTGCTTCCCAATTGAATGCTGGCATGGGTTTCCTCCCCTTGCGCCGTCAGGTCCGTACCCCCTTTATGGGATCTTCGGACAGCTTGTTATTTCTCAGTTCAGTTTCACACCTGCCTGCGTCAGCATCTGCTTCATCTCGTCCGGGTTCGTGGTCCTTCCCAGGACTTCCTGAACCGGGATCTTTCCCTTCAGATAAAGATCCAGCAGGGACTGGTTCATTGTCTGCATGCCGAACTTCGTCTGGCCGACCTGCATGATGGAATAGATCTGGTGGACCTTGTCTTCCCTTATGAGGTTTCTTATGGCCGCGTTGGGGATCATGATCTCCAGGGCAAGACAGCGGCCCCCGCCTTTCATGGGAATAAGGGTCTGGGAGAGAACCCCTTCCAGCACAAAGGAAAGCTGGGCCCTCACCTGGGGCTGCTGATAGGGCGGAAAAACATCGAGAATCCGGTTGATCGTCTGAACGCAGTTGTTGGTGTGCAGGGTCCCGAAAACGAGGTGTCCTGTCTCAGCCACCGTCAGGGCGGCTTCAATGGTTTCAAGATCCCGCATCTCCCCGATGAGGACGATGTCCGGATCCTGGCGAAGGATAGATTTTAAAGCCCTTTTGAAGCTCCCCGTATCGGCTCCCACCTCTCTCTGGTTCACCACGCACTGCTTGTGGGGGTGCAGGAATTCTATGGGGTCCTCGATGGTGATGATATGTTCATGCCTTGAAAGATTGATCCCGTCGATCATTCCAGCCAGGGTGGTGGATTTGCCGCTCCCGGTGGGCCCGGTCACCAGCACAAGGCCTTTGGGACGCTTTGTCAGACCTTCCACGACCTTGGGGAGACCCAGCTGCTCGAAGGTCATTATCTCGAAAGGGATGGTCCGGATTGCGACGCCAACGCTTCCCCTCGTCTGGAAAACATTGGCCCGGAAACGGGAAAGCCCTTTCACCCCGAAGGAAAAATCCAGTTCCTTTTCTTCTTCAAAGATGTGCTTCTGGGCATCCGTCAGGAGACTGTAGGCAATCTTCTTCGTTTCGGGAGGAGTGAGGGTTGGAAGATTGAGGGGTCTTAAGGCCCCATCGATCCTCAATTGAGGGGGTGTGCCCGGAGTGATGTGCAGGTCACTGGCTTTGTTGTCCACCATGAATTTCAGGAGCTGATGGATGCCGGCCTGCTTTTGATCGTTTTTTTCCGTTTGTGTCCCGGTCCCGCTGCTTGCGCCTTGATCCATTTTCTGTCTCCAAGAAAAGGTGCCGTTGTCGCTCACAAAAAAATCCGGGACATCCCTTAATCCCCGAAGGTGACCCGGAGGACTTCCTCGATAGTGGTAACGCCTTCTTTTATCTTCTGGAGACCGCTCATTCGAAGGGATCTCATCCCGCCTCTTATGGCCGCCTCCTTGATTTCGAAGGTCGTCCCACCCTGAAGGATGATCTCCTTGACCTCGTCGTTGATGACCATGACCTCATAAAGGGCGACCCTTCCCTTGTATCCGGTCCCCCCGCAGGTGGTGCATCCCTCGCCCCTGTAGCATGTCAGCTGCGAGGCCTCTTCCTTGCTGAATCCAACGTCCAAAAGAGCTTTCTCAGGAATCTCCACCGCCTGTTTGCAGCCTTCGCAAACCCTCCGGGCAAGTCTCTGGGCCACAACAAGGATGACGGACGAGGCGACAAGGAAAGGTTCCACCCCCATGTTAAGGAGCCTGTTGATAGTGGAAGGGGCATCATTGGTGTGGAGGGTGGACAGAACGAGGTGACCCGTCAGGGCCGCCTTGATCCCGATCTCAGCCGTTTCGTAATCCCGGATCTCTCCAACCAGAATGATGTCGGGGTCCTGGCGAAGAAAGCTCCTCAGGGCAGCCGCGAAATTCAACCCGATCTCATCGTGCATCTGTACCTGATTGATGCCCATGAGGTTGAATTCTACGGGGTCCTCCGCGGTCATGATATTCACGTCGTCCTTGTTAAGTTCGGCCAGAGCCGAATAAAGGGTGGTGGTCTTTCCGCTCCCGGTAGGGCCTGTCACGAGAACCATCCCGTAAGGCTTGTGGATTGCGGTCTTGAAATCCACAAGGGCCAGTTCCTCGAACCCAAGTTTGGTCATATCCAGCTGGAGGTTGGATTTGTCCAGCAGCCGAAGGACAATCTTTTCCCCGAAAAGGGTGGGCAGCACCGAGACGCGAAAATCCACCTCGGCCCGCCGCCCCAGCTTCATCTTGATTCGCCCGTCCTGCGGCAAGCGCCTTTCGGCAATATCCAGCCTGGACATGATCTTGACGCGGGAGATCACGGCATTCCGGATCTTTAAAGGCAGGTTCATCATGGTTTTACAGACCCCGTCAAGGCGATATCGGATCCTCATGACCTTTTCGTAGGGTTCGATGTGAATATCGCTGACCTTCATCTTATAGGCTCTGATGAGGATGCCGTTGACGAGCTTGACGATGGGAGCGTCCACTTCCAGGCTCAGCATGTCATCACCCGTGTCCTCAACGACCTCGATATCTTCCACCGCACCCTGAACAAGGGAATCGAACTCCTCCACATCCATGACAGAGCCCGACTGCATCTCCCCCTCGAACCCGCCACCCTGGATATCTTCCAGGGAATAGTCGGTGGCGTCGATATTGGCCTTCCCCGACCCGAAACCTCCGCTTTCATAGTATTTCATGATGGCGTCTTCGATGGAGGTTTCGGAGGCCACCACAGGCTCCACGTTATAACCCGTCATGAACTTGATATCGTCGAGGGCAAATACATTGGTGGGATCGGCCATGGCCAGGGTCAGGGTCCCCCCGGTCCTGCTTATGGGGATCATCTGGTACTTCTTTGCTGTCTTTGCCGGGATGAGCTTTAAAATTTCAGGGCCGATCTCGAACTCGGACAGGTTTATGGAAGGAACGCCGTATTGTTTGCTGAGGAAAGAGACGATCTCGGTCTCTTCGAGGATGTTGAGCTTGGCCAGATTGTAACCGAGCCTGCCGCCGGACTTTCCCTGCTCCTCAAGGGCCTGCTTGAGCTGGTCCTCGGTAATGATCTTGGCCTTAACGAGCATTTCGCCCAAACGCGCTGCCATATTTCAAACCCCCCGGGAAAACACCTTGTTAAATTTTTCGGTATAGGCTATTTGCAGCCGTCAATTTTGTCAAGCTCCGCAAAAGACAGCTCCGCAAAAGACAGGCATGAAACGATGAATATCGGTAGAAAGGCCCGGGATTTCCCGACGCCGGCTCTCCTGCCCGGGGTCCGTTCCTCGAAGGTCTTTCCGGCGTTCCCGTCCGAAACGCTCCTGTCATGCCTTCAGCCCGAGGATCTTGATAGGGTCGCAAAAAGTCCGATTCGGGACTTTTTGCTTCCCGGAAAGGGAAAAACGTCGTTTTCCCTTTCCTCACGGATCAAGGACTTACAACCCGAGTCCTTGATCCGGACGCCCCGCGCGGGGCGCGTTGATGACTTTTTGCGAGGTCATCAACCTTGATCCATAGGTTTTTTCCCCAGCACCTGAAAAAGGGCTCCTCTCATTGCCTCGACGGGGGGTTCTCTTTTAAACCACAGTCGAAATGCTCTGACCCCTTGCCTGAGCAGCATCTCCTTCCCATCCGCTGCCCGGTAGCCTAGCTCCCGAGCCCTTCTCACGAAGGGGGTCTCTTTGGGGCCGTAAACCAGATCGAACAGGAAACAGTTCCGCGGAAAGATGGCCGGATCCGTCGGAAGGGGATCTCCGGGCATTAAGCCCAGGGAGGTGGCCTGGACGCACAGGACACAACCTTCCGCGGCGGCCGGGATCTCCTCCGGTCCGAACCCGACAACCCGGAGGTGAAGGTTGGAGAAATGGCCCTGCAGCGCCGCGGCAAGATTCCGGGCCCTTTCAGGGTCCCGATTGGCAAGGAAAATGGTGGATGCACCTCTCTGTGCCAGGGAAACCCCCACAGCCCTCGCCGCCCCTCCGGCCCCAAGGACAAGCACTTTTCCCCCCATGACATCCGGCACTCCGAGGGCATCGAGGCTGTCTGAAAAACCACCCGAATCGGTGTTAAAACCAACAACTCCGGACTTCCCCGAAACGATGGTGTTCACGGCCCCCGCGAGGCGGGCAGATTCGTCAAGCCCTCTCATCAAGGGAACTACCGCGGTCTTGTGGGGCACGGTGACGTTTAAACCATTGACCCCACCCTCCAGGAGCTCCTTCAGGCCTTCGGCAAGGTGATCCGGAGGGATCGGGTACAGATCGTAGGAGGCACTCATCCCCAGAGCAGCGAAAGCAGCGCCGAAAATGGCCGGGGACAGGGAGTGGGACACAGGGTAGCCGATAAGCCCGTACCGCTCGGCAATCAACGGGGAACCCCTTTCACGGCCCCGGGATCAAAGGACCTGGCTGTTTCCTTCACATCCATGTCGATCTGTCGGATAAGGGATTCCTGGTCGGGAAAGGCCCTCTGTGAACGGAGCCGGCGAAAAAACATGATTGTGACAATCTCCTCATAAAGGTCCCCTTCCCACCCCAACAAGTGGGCTTCCACGGTTGCGGCCCCATCCGGAAAGGTAGGGGATTTGCCGATGCTCAGAGCCGCAGGCCCGAGCCTTTCGCCGCAGAAATAGGCGCCGGTGTAGATCCCGTCCCCGGGGATCAGGACCCGCCCGACGTCCAGGTTGACAGTGGGAAAACCGAGCCCCTTGCCAAGCCCGCGCCCCCGGAAGACAACCCCGCGGACAAAATGGGGTCGGCCAAGAAGGCCGGCGGCTCCGGCCACATCTCCTGCCGAGATGAGATCCCGGATCCTGGTACTGCTCACGCGTATCCCTCCGACCAGAACCGGGGCCACGGACACAACCGTAAAACCCGCCTCCCGGCCGAGCCGGCCGAGAAGCTCCATGTTTCCCTTCCGTCCCTTTCCGAACCGCCATCCGGCGCCGGCCACAAGGCCTCTGGCCCCAATGACCTCCAGAAGGACCTCCCTCATGAAATGTTCCGGGGACATCGAGGCCAGGGAAGGATCAAAATCCAGGACGTAGGCCGTTTCAAAACCGAACATCCGGGCGATCTTGAGGCGATCCTCCGGGGTCATGACAGGCATGGGAGCCTCGACGGGGCGGAGGGTTTTGAGGGGGTGGCCCGAAAAGGTCAGGATGGCCGGGGACAGGGCTGTAACAGTGGCTCGGGAAACTGTTTCCTCAAAAACCCTCTGATGCCCTAGGTGAACACCGTCAAAGTTGCCGACGGCCAGGAGGGGCTTTACAGCCCGAGGGGGGAAAGGCCCTTTGCCCTTAAGGATCTCCACAGCTTCTCCTCCCCCCGTGGGTGGTTCCCGCTAAAGCCCCTGCCAACATCAAAGAGAGAGCCGGAACGGTCATGGGAATGAAGGGTAACCGCTAACTCGGTTTCAGTAAAGAAAAAGAAAAGGAATTGAAAATTGAGGATTGAGATTCAACTTCAGCAATTGGTAATTGGTGAACGGTGAATGGGTTTGCCGGTCGCTAGCCGCCCAAAATTTTTCTAATTCGAAATCACATTTAAGATTAAACATTCAACGGCAAACGTTAAATGACCACTCCCTCTGAACTCTGAACTGCCTTGCCGGGATTCCGGACTATATCTTCTCCCTGTCCTCCCCATCCCTGATGATGACGATGGCGGAATCGCTTTCCAGCGGGCACTTGTTTTCGCAAATCCCGCAGCCGATGCACAGTTCCGGAAGAACCCTGGGCCTCTTGATGACCACGACACCCTCGGGGCCTCCCATCGGCACGTCGTCAAACACGATGGCCTTCTCGGGCGTGGGGCAGTGTTCCTCGCAGACCATGCACTGTTCGGGCCTGATATAGGGAATGCATCGGTCCCTGATGATCACGGCAGTCCCGATGCAGACCTTTTTCTTTGACAAGGGGTCCAGTTCCTTAATGGCCCCCGTCGGACAGACCTGCCCGCAAAGGGTGCATGAATACTCGCAATATCCGGTCCGGGAAACGAGCCTCGGGGTCCACATGGCCTCGGCCCCTGCTTCCAGGAGGGTCGGCTGGAGCCCATTGGTCAGGCAGACCCTCATGCACTCCCCGCAGCGAAGACAAAGACCCAGGAACCGGTCCTCCGACAGGGCGCCCGGCGGCCTGATCACCGAGGCCGGCAGACCATCCGGCCGGGCCGTCCTGCCCGCGGTCAGTGGCAGGAAAAGACCGACACCAAGAGCTCCGAAAAAGGCTCTCCGCGAAAGGGGAAAGATGGGGATCGAATCCTGAACGTCGCCTGGAAAAGCCCCGTGCCGGATCGCCCCCGGCTGGCAGGATTCCACGCAGTCATAACAGAGGATGCAATCCCTTTTCCGGATGACCCGTTCCCCCTCCCCGGCGATGGCCCCCATCCGGCAGACCTCCCGGCACTGGCCGCAGGCGGTGCAGCTCCCACCATCGACTGAAAGGCCGAAAGGAGCTCTTGAGGAGAGGATTCCAAAAAGCGCCCCGAGGGGACAAAGGTTCCGGCACCAGAAACGGCGCTCCCTGACTTCCAGGAGGAACAGGATCAGGAGAAGGACCAGGAAGAGAATTCCGTACCGGAAAACGGGGAGGTTGAAGGAAAGGACGTGCTCCCGCAGGAAGCCGTAGGCGGGTTCCGTGACTAAAGTGAGCGGCTTTCCGACCTGCCAGGCCGCGTCGAACACCAGGTGGATGGATTTTTCCAGGGGGTGGACGACGCCCATGGCGAATCCGCGGATAAGGAGGGACAGGGGATCGAACAGGCCCGAAAGGTTGATGGCGAAAAGGGATGCCGAGAGAATCGCCAGGAGGGCAATATCCTTGATCGGATAAAAAACACCCGCGGGCGAAGGGGCCCGGTTCCTGCTTTTTTCCCCCACGAGGTCCAGGGAAGCGCCGAGGGGACAGATCCATCCGCAGAAGAATCGTCCGAAGAGGATGGTCAGGGGAATCAGGAGAAGGAGGGGCCAGAAAAAGGAGAGGAACCGCCGCCCCGCGGCCATGGCGGTTATTCCGGCCAGGGGATCGATCCGGAAAAAGGCGTTGACCGGATAGGATATGACATCCTCCCCCATGTACCGGGTGTTGAGAAAGAGAAAAAGGAAAAAAAGGCCGAAAACCCACTGGGAAAGAATCCTCAGGCCCCTCATCCTACCCCCCGATGATCCTGATTTTCGATAGATCCATTTCCCCGAGCCCCATCCGGTAGCCGGCTGCGACGGAAGCGAGATCCCCGGGGACCTTCCCGAAAAGGGTAGTACCGAAAGCGTCAATGGCGACGGGGTCGGGGCTCGCGGCCACGAGGTTCAGCACCCGAACGTCCTCGATCCTTCCCCCGGTTGGGCCGTTGCGCACCAGGATCCTGGAAGCGTCCAGCACCGTGAGCCCCGGCATGATGGCCGAAGTCAGATCCGCCAGTTTCTGCCCGATCCCCGAATGGAAGGCCCCCCTGTTGCCGCCCATCAGGCCCATGAGGTTCTTCATGCCTAGGGTGAGCCCGCCGATGCTGTGGTGCTTCCCGATTGGAACGTTGATGATCACATCAGCCTGGAGAGCCGCTTCGTACAGGGGCCATTGGCGTACGACCAGCCCCCTCGGGATATCCACCGCGCGGAAACGATTCTCATGGACGAACTCCAGGGAAACGCTGCGGGCCGGGAGTTTATCAGCCAGTTCCTGCATCCCGCTGGTCCGATAGGACCTCCTGGCGTCATTGCAGGTCCGGTCCAGGATAACAACCTTCGCGGCCCCCGCTTTCAGGCAAAGTTCTACAATGGCCCTAACCACCTCGGGATGCGTGGTGGCGGCCATTTCAACGGGCCGGTCCCAGCCAATGTTGGGCTTTACGAGGACGGATGACCCCGGAGGAACAAAGGATTCCATACCCCCCAGAAGATCTACGGCCCCGACCGTCGCCAGAAAGGGGTCGGGGTTCCTGGAAACCGAAAGAGAGCTTTGAGAGGAGGCGCCGGCACTCCCGGCGGTGAAGGGAACGCCAAGGCCCCCCGCTGCGAGAAGAGCAACAGACCCTCTGAGAAAATCCCTTCTGGAAATTCCTTTGCGGCTTTTCATATAACTGTTATCCCCCTGCATCCAAGTTCAACATGGGGTTGGTTGTTTGGGTCAGGGAGGCAGTCTCAGAGTCCACGGAAAAGATCACCCCTGGTCCGCCGGTGCCCCGGTCCGGGGGCGACCCTTGCCCGTCCCCTGCCCTTTCACATGCGATGGTCTTTATTCCCTTTCCCCCTAGGGGCTCCCGCTTTTCCCTTTCTTCCTTTTCCTTTCCCCCCACTGCTTTTTCCTGCGATCCCAGAAGGCCGGATCGGATCGGCCCTCCAGGACCTTTCCTACGATCAGAATGGCCAGGGATGGGTCTCCCGATTCGAAACCGAAAATATCATCCCTCCCGACGCGATCCGCAATGGTGCAAAGGGTCCCCCGGTAAACCCTTTCCCCCCTCAGGCCGATCCTTGAGACAATGGCCACGGGTGTTTCCGGGGGAAAGCGGCACGAAAGCTCCTGGGAGAGCTGATCGAGGGGCCGGTTATTCATGAAGAGGACCAGGGTGTCGGCGCCTTTTGCGAGGCGGCAAAACCTCTCCCGGCCTCCCTCCCCGTCAAACCTTTTAGGACTGGTCATGACGACCGCATGACTGATCCCGGGCATATCAAGACTCGTCTTTAATAAAGCCGCAGCCGCGTTCATGGTACCCACTCCGGGGATGACCCTTGATCTGGAGGAAAAATATTCCAGGACAGGGAGAAAGGGCGAGAAAACAGTCATGTCCCCCGGCACAAGAAAACCCGCGTCCCCCTGCTCCAGAGCCCCCTGGACATCCCGGATCAGCTCCTCATAACCGTATTCAAGGGGTTCCCGGACCTCTTTACCTGAAAGAAATTCAGAAAAGGTCTCGGGAAAAGGATGCAAAGCATAGACCACAAGGCACTTTTGGAGGGCATCTTTTCCATCGAGGGTCAGACAGCCAGGGGCTCCCGGTCCCGCCCCGATGAAGTAAAGGGTGTTTTCCTTTTCGGCCATAGGCTTGAAGATTCTGCTTTTCGGATCGAGGTTGAAAACGCGCCGGATTCCTTTAACGACTGGTGCCCTCTCTCGGTTCAAGGGCAGGTGATCTGGGAGTGTACGGTAAAAAACGATGCCAGCCAAGATAGATGACTTCGCAAAAAGTCATCAACGCGCCCCGCGCGGGGCGCCCGAATCAAGGATCAGCATCGTAAGTCCTTGATTCGTAAGGAAAGGGAAAACGATGCTTTTCCCTAACCGTTGCGCAAAAAGTCCCGCATCGGACTTTTTGCGACCCTATCAAGAGTTGAAATCAAACAAAAAAACGCCCCCCGGTGTTGGGGGCCACCGGGGGGCCAGCTCGGATGAACCGAGCTTGGGGGTGCATCTCTGGTTTCAGCTGGGCTTCAACCAGAGTTTGGGGTCAGAAGTCACTGATTTACCCTTGTCAGGTCAGCCCTTGGATCCTGGGGATAACTATAACATATTCCGGGATGAAATTCTGTCCAACTTGAGAAAACAGGAAACAGGACCCCTGAAAGACGGGCCTCAATATAAATGAATTCCCCGATATTGCAAGACAAAAAATTGTAAAAATCGAAAAATGGTGAATTTTTTACCCTTAAAAAAGAACCTGTAGGCGCAAAAATTGCGCTATTACTCCTTTTTCTTCTCCCCGAAACCATATTCCTTGAGTTTATATTGCAGCGTCCGCCGGCTGATACCCAGCATCCTGGCAGTTTCCGTTCGGTTTCCTCCCGTCAGGTCCAGTGTGGTCAGAATAGCCTTTCGTTCCACCTCGCTTAAAGTCTGTCCCGCCACCAAATCCGTTTCCCGTTCCTCCTCCGGCTCCGGATCCGCCAGTAATTGGGAGGGAAGATCCTCAGGACGGATCAAATCCCCTTTGGCCATGATCACCGCCCGCTCGACGACGTTTTCCAGTTCCCGGACATTTCCTCTCCAGCGGCTGCGGACCAGAAGGTCCGTAGCCTCGGAGGTGAATCCCCGGATCATCTTGTTGTTGCGGCTGGCGATCAGGGCCAGAAAATGCTCCGCCAAAAGGGGGATATCTTCCCGACGCTCCCGGAGAGGCGGCATACGGATGGGGATTACGTTCAGCCGGTAATAGAGGTCCTCCCGGAACCGCCCCCGCACGACCTCTTCCTCAAGATCCTTGTTGGTCGCCACGACGAGCCTCACATCGGTCTTCAATGTCTGGGTACCGCCCACGCGCTCGAAGGACCGGGACTGGATTACGCGAAGCAGTTTGGCCTGGAGAAGGAGGCTCATCTCCGCCACTTCATCGAGGAAAAGGGTCCCTCCGTCAGCGAGTTTGAAACGTCCTTCCCGCCTGGCTACAGCTCCTGTGAAAGAACCTTTTTCATGTCCGAAGAGTTCGCTCTCGAGAAGGTTCTCCGGAAGGGCCGCGCAGTTTACCTTGACGAAGGGACCGTCGCGCCTGGGGCTGTTGGCGTGGATGGCATCGGCGAGGAGCTCTTTCCCCGTCCCGCTCTCGCCAAGGATGAGGACCGTGGCATCCGTGGGAGCCACCATGGCCAGGGTATCGAAGATTTCATGGATCCTGCGGCTCTTCCCTATTATTTTCGAGTTTTGGAAGATATTTTCAACCTGGGCCTTCAGGGTCTCATTTTCCGCCAGGAGATCCGACAGCTCCATGGTCTTTTCAACCTGGATTTTGAGCTCTTCCAGGTCAATGGGTTTGGTGAGGTAGTTCAGGGCTCCGGAACGCATCGCCTGGACCGCGGTGTCGATGCTGGCGTAGGCCGTCACAATGAGGACCTGGATCGCGGGCGAGACCTCCTTGATCCTGCGCAATGCCTCAAGGCCTCCCATGCCTCCCATTTTCAGATCCATGATCACGAGATTGAAAAACCCTTCCTCAACCCTTTGGATAGCCTCCTCCCCAGAGGAGCCGGTCTGTACGTGATACCCTTCCCCGGAAAGGACCATCTCAAGGAGCTCCCTCTGGGAGGCTTCATCGTCCACAATAAGAATTTTGTGCTTTTTTTTACCTTCCATAGTCCCTGCCTGATTCTCTCCGCCGACAATGGGAAAAACAGAAAAAAAGGAGGCCGAAAATGCCCGGCCGCCATTTCCGCGTTGGCATATAATACGATTTTGTTGTGCTGGCCGCTTTCAAGGTATTTTAAATCAATCCGATCCGGGCAGCGCCTGTTCCGGGAACCGGACGGTGAAGGTTGTTCCCTCACCGGGGGTGGATTTTAACCTTATCTCCGCCCCGTGGTCCAGCACGATTCGGTGGACGTTGGCAAGACCCAGTCCCGTGCCGGAATCCGTGGTCGTGAAAAAGGGATCAAACACCCTCTCCTGGTCCTCTTCCCTGATCCCCGTCCCTGTATCGCTCACCGAAAGAAAGGGGCGTTTGCCGGATATTCCGGTCCGGACCGTCAAAACCCCGCCGTCTTTCATGGCCTGGAAGCTGTTTAATACCAGGTTTAAAAGAAGCTGCTTCAGTGCATCCGGGTCGCCCTTCACCGCCCCCCCCGAGGGATCCAGCTCCGGCACCAGCGCGATGCCCTTACCCGAAGCCTCCCTTTCAACAAGGGAGAGGGTTGACCGGACGATCTCATTGAGGTCCAGTTTTTCCATGCCGGGTTCCCTGGGCCGCGAAAAATCCAGCAGTTCCGTGATGACCCGATTCAGGCGGTCCACTTCCCTCACAATCACATCGACGGACTTTCTCTCGGCGGTCCCCGGCTCAAAACGGCTTTTCAGATACTGGCTGAAGCCGCTGATGGAATTCAGGGGGTTTCTCACCTCGTGGGCCATCCCCGCCATGAGCCTTCCGATGGCGGCCAGGCGTTCGGAACGGCGGATCTCGGCCTGTAGATCCTTCACTTCCCCAAGGTCCCGGAGGAACATAACCATGCCCTCACCGCCACCCTGACCCCGAACCGGTATCATGGTGATCCTTAAAAACGGCCGCCCGGGTGATGACGGAGCTGCCTCAAGATCATAAAGGGCCGTCCTGCTCTCCAGGGACCTGGCCATCTCGGCAAATTCCTTGCCGCCGAAAAGGGTGTGCCAGCTTTTTCCGAGATACTCCCTGGCCTTTATCCCCAGGAGGGACTCCGCCTCGGGATTGATGGTCCTCAGGATGCCCTTGGGGTCCAGGTTGATGAAACCCTCGGCCATCCCCTGGATGACATCAAGGGTGTATTGCCTGAAATGCGAAAGGGCTTTTCTGGCCGAATAATACCCCTGGACAAGGATAAGCAGGTAAAACCCAGCGGTTCCGAAGAGAAGGACGAGGAACCCGTTGAGCAGGGCCTGCTTGGTCCCCTGGCGGATGGCCAGTTCCAGGTCCTCCGTCCCCATCCCAAGGACAACCCAGGCAAAACGATCCCCTTCCTCTTCCGGTTCCTCGCTGATTCCGGGGATCGGTGGGATCTCCAGCATCCGGAGATGAACCCAGGGGCTGTCAAGGGGATTGAATTTGCCGGCGTGCAGGAAAATCTGCCCCATATCCCCGAAGGGTTCCAAAGAAGAAAAAGAGTCCCTTTGATCGAGCCGCTGCCCGACACGGTTCAGGGACAGGCTATGCTCCTGTGGAGAAAAACCCGGGCTTGCGGCGAGGACATCCCCGGAAGTCCCGAATACAACCACAAAGAGGAGATGCTCCGTTCGGGCCGTGTCCGCGACAAACCGCCTCAGCTGCCGATCCCCTTCTCCAGCCAGGGCGCTGATGCGGGTGGCGGAGGCGATGGAACGCACCATCGTCCTCGCCTGGGCTTCCTTCAGGTTGAGGAACAGGCGCTTTTCCCTTTCGAGGGCCTGCCGGCTCAAGGATCCCAGGATCAGGATAAGAAGCAGGATCGTCAGGATGAGGAGGATCGCGGGAACGTATCCTGACAGGAGCCTCGACCGGGCTTTTATGGCTTCTCGAATCCGATCCGTTTCAGACCTCGACTACCGCCCCGACTCCGGCAAAAAAGAAGCGATCTCCCAGGGCGGCCATGAGTCTGGCTGACCCCGCCAGACCTGTGCAGTGGCTCGCCCCAACTTTTTCCACCCCCAGATCCTTCATGGTTTTTATCGTCTCGACCATCTGCTCCTCGCTGGACATTCCCAGATGGGTTCCCCCCATGACAACCCGGACGGGCTTGTCCGGCATGAGCTGCCGCGTGTGGGTGAGGATATTGATAACCCCGGCGTGGGCGCAGCCTAGAAGGACGAGAAGGCCTTCTTCCCCCTCCACGATGAGGGAGAGATCGTCTAAAAGGTGATCCTTCCTCTCCCCATGTTCCGCACCAAGGATGAGGGTGGGGTCTCCCGTCTCAAAGGGGGTGACCCTCGGGACTTCCCCTGTGGTGCTCACGCCCGGGCATATTTTCTGCGGCCCCTTGCTGAGGACAAACCGCGCCCCCTGTCCCTTCAGGAAGGACCGGGAAAAGGGTATCCCTATGGGCCGGCGGGCTCCGTTGGCCAGTTCATGGAACCTTGAAAGAAAGATATCGGGATGGCCGAATACCTCGCGTGGCTTCAGGTCCTTGAACAATTCCACCAATCCCCCGGTGTGGTCGCTGTGACCGTGGCTCAGGACCACTTTTTCGATGGAGCCCAGGTCGATCCCGAGGAACCGGGCGTTGTGGATGAGTGCATACCCTCGCCCGGTGTCAAAAAGGACTTTTTCGTCTCCCGCTTCCACGAGGGCACAAAAACCGTGCTCCCCGAGGAGGTTCCCCGAAGAGAGGACGGAGTTTTCGGAGACAACGGTGACCCGTATTTTCATGCTAGACTACCCCCTTGACAGACGCTCTTTAATAGTTATTAGTATATTATAAATTTATGAAAAATAAATCCATACCATATTGCCCCATTCCAGAGCCCTTTTCCCCGTCGGAAATTGCGGAGGTAAGGGAAATACTGGAAAAAGCAAAGACCATCGCCGTCGTGGGGCTGTCCCCGAATCCGGATCGGGAGAGCCATCGCGTGGCCGCCTATCTTCAGAAGGCAGGTTACCGCATCGTTCCGGTACGGCCGGATGGTAACCGGATCCTTGGAGAAACGGTATACAGCTCCCTGAAAGACATTCCCTTTCATATAGACATTGTGGATGTTTTTCGCAAACCGGAAGCTGTTCCGGCCATCGCCAGGGAGGCTGTTGAAATACGGGCCGAGGTCCTCTGGCTCCAGGAAGGGGTTGGGAACCCGGAAGGAGAGAGGGTCGCCTGCGAAGCGGGGCTTGAAGTCGTCGCCAACCGGTGCATGTATAAGGAGCATCGGAGGTTTTTCAAATGACCGGCTCGGAAATTCTCATAATCGCCATTTTCGTCGTGCTTTACATCCTCTTCAGAGGCGGGGGCGGAGGGTGAGGAAGCTGCTGATCTCCGGTGGAGGTCAAAAAAGACGTCCAACGTCCCACGTTGAGAGGGTCGCGAAAAGTCCGTGCGGGACTTCTTGCTCCACGGAAAGGGAAAAGTGTGATTTTCCCTTTCCTCACGAATCCATGACTTGAAATGCCGGTCCTGGATTCGGGCACCCCGCATCCGGGGCGCGTTGACCGCTTCGCGAAGACATCAGGATTGAGAGGGTCGCGAAAAGTCCGGGCTGGACTTTTCGCTCTACGTTGCGGTTTCACAGGGAGAAATGACAGATGAATGACCAGATCAAGGACATGGTGATCATCGGCGGCGGACCGGCCGGGCTGAGCGCCGGGATATACGCCTCCCGGGCCCGTCTGGATGCTATCCTCCTGGAAAAAGGGACTTACGGGGGCCAGGTTCTCCTTACTTCCCACATTGAAAACTATCCGGGCTTTCCCGATGCCGTCGGCGGATTCGATCTTGCCGATCTTCTGCATCGCCAGGCGGAGAAATTCGGCCTCAAAATTGAGTTCCTCGGGGTTGAAAGCATAACCCCCGGGAAGGGCCACCTGACCCTCGGGACAAGTGAGGGATCCATCCGGACCAAAACGGCAATCATCGCCACGGGATCCATCCCCAACAAGCTCCATGTCCCCGGAGAGGAACAGTTCACGGGGAGAGGTGTTTCCTACTGCGCCACCTGCGACGGAGCCCTGTACAAAGGCCAGAAGGTGACGGTGGTCGGCGGGGGCGACGCGGCGGTGGAAGAGGCAATTTTCCTCACACGCTTTGCCGAACACGTGGAGATCGTCCACTGGATGGACCATCTTCAGGCCACGCCCATCCTCCAGGAGGAGGCCATGGCCAACGAGAAGATCAGCATCCGGTGGAATACCCTCGTCAGCGAAATCAAAGGGGACGAAGCCCTGAAGGAGCTGGTTTTGAAAAACGCTGAAACCGGGGAAACGTCATCTTTTTCCACAGACGGCCTTTTCATCTACATCGGGATAACACCACAGGTGGAGTTTGCCAAGGGCGTGGTGGACATGGACGAAAGAGGTTCCATTGTCACCGACGCGAGGATGGCAACGTCCGTGGCCGGACTTTTCGCGGCCGGGGATGTGAGATCCTGGTCCATCAGACAGGTGGCCAGCGCCGTCGGGGATGGGGCCACAGCTGCGTGGTATGCTTATAATTACCTTCAGGGAATCAAATAACGCAGGAAGCGATGGAGGCTTTAAATGCCCATTTTTGAGTTCAAGTGCGTGAAGTGCGGACACCAGTTCGAGACGATAACCTCTTCCCGGGAAGACGGCTCTACCCTGTCCTGCCCGGTCTGCGGCGCCCCGAAGCCTGAAAAACTCCTCTCCCTCTTCAGCTCCTCGGGCTCACAGACATCAGGTGGAGGCTGCACGCCCTCAAGCGGCTTTTCCTGAGGCTGATCCCTTTCCGCCGGAGGCGGGAAAAGAGTTCAGGGTCCAGAAAAAGAAAGACGAATTTCGAATTGAGGATTCAGAATTGAGGATTTCCAGGCCCTCAAACAAACACCTTTGATTCTCCATCATCAATCCGAAATTCTCAATTTTCAATCTTAGCTGGCTCTTCCACAAACAGCTCCCCGGGATCCTTTCGCTTCCGTTCCTTCGGGGGATCCCGGTCCGGATAGCCCACTGTCATGAGGATAATGACCTCCTCTCCCATGCCGAGCCCGAGGATGCGCCTCGCCTTTTTCCGGGAAAACCACCCCACCCAGCAGGTCCCCAGCCCCGCCTCCGTGGCAGCTAGAGAAAGATGGTCCATGGCGATCACCGCATCGGTCCTGTGATAATCAGCGCCCACCATGCGGGGCAATTGGTGCCAGACCATCTCCCGTGACCCAACCGCGGCGACGATCATAGGGGCGGTGAGCATCCAGGCGTTGGCGGAGGCCGGCCCCAGGGGAACCGCCCCGGCCAGCCGGGTGATGGTCTCTTTTTCCGTGATAAAATGGATCCTGTAGGGCTGCCGGTTGCAGGCCGACGGGGCCCAGCGAACCGCCTCCTTCATCATATGGATCTGCCCGGGACTCACAGACCTGGGCTGATATCGGCGGCAACTGTACCTTTTTCTAATGATGTCAAGGATATGGCTCTCCAATTTATCTCCTTTCCGGAAAAGGAGTAACCCGAAATCAAGGCCATGGCAACAGGATTCTCCGGATTTAGGCAGAACAGATCGATATTGCAGACGCGATAAATAATCGTGCCCCATTCACCTTTGAAAGGGTCGCGAAAAGTCCGATCCGGGACTATTCGCTCCACGGAAAGGGAAAAGCGTCGTTTTCCCTTTCCTCACGGATCAATGAAATACTACCCGATTCATTGATCCGGGCGCCCCGAGCGCGGCGCGGTGATGACTTTTTGCGAAATCATCACCATTGGTTCTCAAGGAGGGAAACTGATGAAGCGGTTCAAATGGTCGCTGTTGCTGGGGATTTTCCTGCTCACGGGCTCCATTCTCCTTTACGCACTGCATCTGGCCGTTTTCCAGGACCCCCGGGGCACCTTTTTCGAAGGGCTGGCAAGCCTTGCCTTTGCTCCCTTTGAAACCCTGATCGTCACCCTTATTATCACCGAGATCCTGGTTTCCATGAGCAAGCGGGCCAAGCTGAAAAAGCTGAACATGGTCATCGGGGCTTTTTTCAGCGAGCTGGGGACAACCCTTTTAAGACTCCTTTTTTTCGCTGATCCTGAGGGTGAAAAACTTCACGGGATGGTGGAAATGTCCCGCGACCTCTCCCCCGGAGAATTAAAAACCCTTCTGAAAAACCTGTCGGCGCATCCATTCAAGGTGAACATGGGAAAAGAGAACCTTCCCGCCCTGAGGGACATGCTCGTTTCCAGGCGCGATTTTCTGGTCCGGCTCCTTGAAAACCCTAATCTTCTGGAGAACGAGAATTTCACTGACGTCCTCTGGGCAGTCTTCCACATCACTGAGGAGCTGGGTGCCAGGAAAAATCTCGGATCCCTTCCCGACTCGGACCTTGTCCACATCAGGGGCGACCTGAGCCGCGCCTACCGCAGGCTGTTTTCCGAATGGGTCCGGTACATGGAGCACTTGCGCGACAACTACCCGTTCCTCTTTTCCTTCGCCATGAGGACCAACCCCATGGAACCGGCAGACCGGGTGGAGGTGGCGTAGGAAAAAGGAAAGAAGGAAGAAGGGAGAAGGGTGAAAGGCCCGGAAGCCGAAGAGGGAATAGAGAATAGGGAACAGGGAAGAGGGAAGGAAATGACTTGCGGCCCTGGCCTCAGTATGCCAGGCGAAAGGTTCAGGTTTCAGAGAGAAAGGCCATTCAAGTTCGTTGTTGTATACTGTTCATCGTTGATAGGGTCTCAAAAAGCCCGATCCGGGACTTTTTGTTCCTTGGCTCCACGGAAAGTGAAAAGCGTCGTTTTCCCTTTCCTCACGGATAAAGGACTTACAACCCGAGTCCATGATCCGGGGGCCCCGCTCGGGGCGCGTTGATGACTTTTTGAGAGGTCATCACCGTTCACTGTTTATCGTTCATCGTTTAAGGTGAAAGCATATTTCTGCCATTGACGTTCAACATTGGGTGGCAGATGTTCGACTTTAGACGTTTTTTTCAGCCCGTCTCCAGAAAAACCCTCTTTAAAATCCCTCCGGATCTCTGGTTGAACTGATCCTTTTCCGCGGGGCTCATGCCCGCCACACGGTGGATGATGAAGCGTTTGGCGGCGGCGCGCACGTTTGGATGGAGGGTGGGGCTCAAGGCCGCATCGATGAGATCCGGCATGAGGAGCGTGGGAAGGATGGCATGTACGGTTCTCGGAGAGGTGTAAGGGTTGAAAACCAGGGACTTGCGGACCCTCAGTCTCCCCCCCCACCGCGGGTGGACGGCGATCTCCTGAAGGACATCCTCGCTGGTAGGCCTTAGGGAGGCCATTTTCACCACCATGTCCTCCACCGTGCGGGGGTTGCCGAGGATGTTGCGGACAACCGAGGGGTCCTGTTCCCCCAGGAGGGCCTCTAAAGAGGCTATGGTCTGTTTTCTCGCGAGGCTCTTGCGGACGCCCAGGGGGATGTAGTCCTGGACGGGGTTTCTCTTCTCGGCGTCTTGGGTGTGATAAATCCGGCGCTGGGGCGGCACACGGGTTAGAAGGTCGACAACTTCGTCCATCTGGCAGCGGCGGGCCTTTTGCAGGACTTCGCTCATGAATTCGTTGCCGGCATGGCCGGCAAGGGCCCGGATATCGCAAAGGTTCCTCACATATTCCGGGAAGCCTTTCCTGCACCTCGCGGACCCCATGACCAGATCCCGGACCAGGAAGGGGGCAAGATCCGGCCCCAGGGCGACCATCTCCCTTGCCAGAAGGTAAAGGACCATCTTCCCGTTTCGGGTCCCTTGCGACTCCCTGACCAGATCCTCCGCCCGGCAGGCTACTTTCCTGAGCAGGAGAACCCTGAGAATTTTTATCAGCGCGTCCATCACCCGGTCTCCGGATCGACCCTAGCAGGGAAGCACGCCCATTGCAATGGGAGGGAGGGGAAGGTAGGATTGGGCGACGGAACGACTAAACGACGGAACGAAGGGGCGAAGACACAACGGAACGACTGAACTAAGGAGTGAATGAAAGGGAAATCCTGGGTCCTGGTCCCCGGGCCCTGATCCTTTTTGTAATCTGGAATCTGGAATCGCCATTTTCATGAACATTCCGATGAAAAAAATAATCGGGGATCTTTCCCGGCCCGGCGCGTGGCCCCATCCGCCAGGGATGGTGGAGATCCGGCAGACCCACATCTCCGTCATCTTCCTTGGAAAGGGAACGGTCTTCAAGATCAAAAAGCCTGTGGATTTCGGCTTTCTAGACTTCACGACCCTGGAAAAACGCCGTCACTTCTGCGAGGAGGAGGTCCGCCTGAACCGGAGGCTCAGCCCGGATGACTATCTCGGCGTGGTCCCTGTGACCCAGGGAAAAAACGGGCTCCGCTTCGGAGGGGAAGGCGAAGCCGTAGAATGGGCCGTCCAAATGAAGCGCCTCGACGAACAACGCTTTCTCTCCACCCTTCTGGAAAGGGACCAGGTCAGTCCTTCGGACATGGTAAGGGTGGCAGGAAGGATCGCCGCCTTCCACGCAGAGGCTCCCACCACCCCCGAAATCACCCGCATCGGGGGAAAAGATGCCATCCTTTTCAACACGAAGGAGAATTTCGAACAGATCGAGCCCCATGTGGGCAAAACCCTGAACCGGGAGACTTTCAAGGTAATCAGGGATTACACGGAAACGTTCATCGGGGCCAACGACGATCTGCTCACCGAAAGGGAAGCAAGGGGATGGATCCGGGACGGCCACGGGGACCTTCATGCCCAGCACATCTGCCTCGATGAGAAAATCCGCATCTTCGATTGCATCGAATTTAACGAGCGGTTCCGTTTCGGGGATATCCTTAACGACGCGGCCTTTCTCGTCATGGACCTGGACCGGCTCGGTTACCCGGGTCTTTCCAGGGCCTTCCAATCCGCCTACCTCGAGATGATGGAACAGAAGAACCAGGGAGCCCTGCTTAACTTTTTCTGCTGCTACCGGGCTGTTGTTCGGGGAAAGGTGGAAGGGTTCCGTTCCATGGATCCGGACGTCCCGGAAAACCAGGCTCTCGAGGCGGCGCGTAGTGCCGCGTCATTCCACAAGCTCGCCCTCCATTACGCGAGGACCCTTTCCCCGGCCACCCTGATCCTCGGATGCGGTCTGATGGGTTCCGGGAAATCCTCGGCCGCAAAGGGCCTGGGCCGTTTCCTGGACCTGGTCGTCCTCTCTTCTGACAAGGTGCGCAAGGAGCTTGCGGGGATCTCGCCGCATGGCTCTCGCCGCGTTCCCTTCGGGGAGGACATCTATTCTGCGGAATTCACAGACCGGACCTATGGGGAGCTGTTCAGGCGCACCGGGAATTTTCTCGCTGAGGGAAAAAGCGTTTTTCTGGATGCGTCCTTCATGGATCCTGCCAGGCGGGCAGCGGCGATGGAGCTCGCGGGCAAAACCGGCGCCCGCCCCATTCTTGTCCACTTCCATGCGGATGAAGGCGTTCTCAGGTCACGCCTGCGGCAAAGGGCCGCCGGGAAATCGTCCATCTCCGACGGCCGGGAAGAAATTCTGGACCAGCAGATCAGGGCCTTCAAGGAGCCGGAGGAGATCCCCGAAAAATCCCGTTTCACTGTGGAAACCTCGCGGGGGGCCGGGGAAACCGTCAGTGCAATCTATGACCGCCTTCTTTCCACCACTTAAGTAGAAATTCCCGGGCCGTCTTTTCGTCGCCGATTTTCCCCTCCGCCGCGGCCTCCGAAAGAAGGCCTTTTGCTTCTCCCACCCATGGACCGGGGCCGGCGCCGACAAGGTCCATAATCTCATGGCCACCCAGGGGAGAATCCGGGGCAGGGATTTTTTCACGCATGGCCGCCACCCGCTCCCTCAGCCCCGCGAGGGCAGCCAGCTTCTCCTTCCTCCGTTTCAGGGAAGCGCTGTCCGCCTCCACAAGATCCAGAAGCTTGTCCAGATGCTCCCCAGCCCGCTGGATGAACCTCCGGACTGCCCGATCGGACCATTCGTCTGTGAAAAAGACCATGTGCAGGCCCACCAGTTCGGAAACCTCCCGGGTGAACTTCTTTCCCGCCCTGAGTCTTTTTAACGCCTTGCGGGCGAGTTCGGCCCCCGCCCTTTCGTGGCCATGGAAGGAATCTCCCTCTGTCCCTGCAACTCGCGAGGCTGGTTTTCCGCAATCGTGAAGGATTGCCGCCCACCTGAGGGCGAGATCCGGCCGGCACCAGTCCACCACGCGAAGGCTGTGCCGGAGCAGATCCGGGAAATGCCAGGGGGATTCCTGGCGAAACCCTGCCATTCCCTGGACCTCTGGAAGGATATTTTCAAGGACCCCCCAGCGGACAAGGGGTTCAAGGCCCCGGGAGGGTTTGGGGCTCATGAGGATGGCATTCATCTCCGAAAAAATCCGTTCGGGGGCGATACGGCTCACCTGGTCCCTGGTCCCGACCGCTGCCCGGCCCAGGGAGGGATCCAGTCGGTAATTTTTTGTAGAGCAAAAGCGGGCGGCCCGGAAAATGCGAAGGGGGTCCTCGCTGAAGGTTATGCCGGACGGCACCGGCGTGCGGAGGACCCTGCCGGCAAGATCGTCCAGACCCTGACCGCAGGGATCCAGGACCCGGATTTCTTCGCCATCGCAGGGACCGGCCAGCTCCACATAAAGGGCGTTGAGGGTGAAATCACGGGTCAAGGCGTCATCCAGGAGAGGATCCCCGGAATCCGGATGCCAGCCCCTTCTCAAACGCGCATCGGCTATTTCAACCTGGAGGCCCTCCCCCACCACGAGGAAGGTCCCGAATCGGGGAAAAGCAACCGGCTCGCCAAACCCGAGGGATCGGGCAAGGTCCCGAGCGAAGGTCAGAGCCCCCGACGGGCCGCCGCCGAAAACAACCAGATCCCACTCGACAGGGAGGACTTTTCCTTCCAGAAGATCCCTGACAAAGCCGCCGACGAGAAAGACGCGTATACCGCGTTTCCCGGCGAGGGAACCGGCATGATGGGAAAGAATCCGGAAAAGCCCGGCCGTCTCTCCTCCAGGATCAAGGGTCGTCTGGGTGCAGATCCCTTTTCCCTTCATTTCCGGGGGCCCTGTCTCCGCGCTTTTTCAGCAATCGTCCGATCTCGTTTAAAAGCTCCACCTGATTGAAAGGCTTGGTGATCTGGGCATCGGCCCCCGCCTCGGTGACCTTCTGGGCCACCTCCATTCCTCCGGCAGCCGAAACCACGAGGATCGGTTTGTCCTTCAGGACCCGGTCCCGCCTTATGCGCCGGCAGATTTCAAAACCATCCACCAGCGGCATCATGAGATCGAGGATAATCAGGTCGGATCCTTGTTTTTTGGCCTCGCCCAAAGCCTTCTGTGGTTGGGAAGTCGTGTGGGCCTCGTATCCCTCCTTCGGGAGGAGCATCTTCATCATTCTCAAAAAAGCCTCGTCGTCATCCACCACCAGGATTTTTTCTCCCTGCCCTTTTGGCGCCTGGCGTTGGGGAAGGGCGGCAGCTGGGTCGGACCTCTCCTGCTTCCTCGCCCAGTCGCGACCCCCTAAAGGAAGGAGAATAAGGAAGCACGTCCCTTTCCCCTCCCCGCTTTCAACGAAAATCTTTCCCTGATGCGCCTGGACGATCTCCTGCACGATGGAAAGCCCCAGACCGGACCCTCCGAATTGCCTGGTGGAAGAACTGTCTCCCTGGTAGAAGCGATCGAAAATGTGGGGGATCTGGTCTTGCGGAATCCCGATGCCGCTGTCCCGAATGCTTATTTCCACAAAGGCGTTCTTGAACTGGGCACTTATTCCGATCTCTCCCCCAGCGGGGGTGAACTTCACGGAATTGTCGAAAAGATTCTGGATAACCTGAAGGATTTTCTGAAAATCCCAGTAAACAGCCGGGATGGCGGGATCCACCCACACCGTGAGGTCGAACTCATTCTCCTGAAAACGGGGGTGGAAATTCTCCACAGCCCGGCCTATGAGCTCCTTAACGGAAAGGGCCTCCCGGTGGAGCTTGAACTCCCCCGACTCGATCCTGGTCAGGTCGAGAAGCTCCTCGATAAGACTGAGCTGACTTCGGCTCTGTTCCTTGACCACCGTCAAAATTTCCTTGAGTTCCTGGCTGGGGTGCCCGTAATCCTTCTCCAAAACGAGGGAAAGATACCCGTTGATGACCGTCAGGGGGGTCCTCAGTTCGTGTGACATGATGGAAAGGAACTTGTTCTTGACCTCGTTCGCCCTTTTTAATTCCTTGTTCATGACTTTAAGGACGTTGAAGTTGTCCTGAAGCTTTGTTTTGGCCGTTTCGAGTTCCTCCGTCGTGGCCTGAAGCTTGAGGAAGGAGGATCGCGTCTGGGAATTTGTCACTTCCAGTTCCCGATAATTTTTTCTCAGTTCGTCCCTGCTCGCCTGGAGCTGTCTGGTCCTCTCCTGAACTTTGCGTTCCAGCGACTCATTGAGGGATTCGAGCTCCATCTTCTGCTGAAGAAGGCTTTTTTCCCTGCTTTCAATGACCTGGGCCATGGTGTTGAACCTTTCAGCAAGGATCACCGCCTCGTTTTTTCCCTTGATCCGGACCCTGTGCCCGTAATTGCCCTGGACAATCGCTTCGGTTCCCTCCGCGAGCTGGTTGACGGGCCAGGCCACCGCCACCGACAGGACCAGAAAAGAACCCAGGAGCATCAGGGCGCTAAGAAGCATTATCATGATGTGGTTTTTTCCAATGGTCTGGATGCTCCGGGCCACCTGCGTTTCCGTGTGGCTCACCATGGGGAGTACGGAGTTTCGCAGCTGCAGGAACTGCTGCTGGGCCTGGTCCAGAACCTGGGAAATTTCCCCGATGAGGGGGTAAAGACCTACCCGGGGGGCCGGGTTTTCAAGAAGTCCGGCAAGATCAGTCAGCTCGCGGGATGTGACTCCCATATCGTCCAGAATGCCCCTGAGATCCCGCGCGAATTTCTCTGGCCTTTCATGGCATACGGCGCACCCTTTTTCGATAAGCGACTCGGATATGACGATTTCATCCAGCCTTCCAATCAAGGTCGAGGTACGGCGGAGGTTTTTCTGGATTTCCGGGATCCGGGTTTCGTCCCAAAGAATCTCGTCAAGGACCCTTACCGTCCCTTCCGCGATCCTGTCCAGCTCATCAATGAGGTGGACAGAGTAGTCCGCGATGCCCCTGGCCTGGTTGACGGTCTGGAGCTTCCCCATATTGCGGGAAATCATCCCCCCCGCCACGAGAAGCACCAGAAAAATCACCCCAAAGGCCAGAAAAACCCTTTTTCTCAAGGACAAACGCCTTTCTCTTCCAGGAAGTCCCCCATCATGAGCCGGAAATAGTCTTTATTTCAAGGATACCCCAACGCCCCCAACCCGCCGGCTCTCCTTCCGGAAGGCCGCGCACAGCAAGGAAGGGTGCCCTCACGGGATCTCGACGAGGTCGTATTTCCGGCTGCCCAGGCCCAATTCCTCGGCATGGGCGAGGATCGGCTCCCAGTGGATGCCGGTCACGGAGAACAGCTTGTCCCCGGCATCAAGATCGCTTAACTTGCTCCCCTCGAGGCCCTGGGCCCCGTTGACAATATCGACTCCGGCCTGGTCGATGGCCACGGGATCAAAGGAAACCAGGATGCCCGCGTCGGCCGCGAAAGGCGGATCGTTGAAGCCGTAGCAGTCGCAGTCCGGGCTCACGTTCAGAAGAAAGCTGTAAAACAACCCTTTTCCCCTCTTGCTCCTCAACGCGCCCGCGGCATATTCCGCGGTCTTTTCCTGGGTGATGGCCGGGTCGGTCTGCCACTGCACCGATATCGCCCCGTAGTTGCAGGCCACCACGCACTCCCCGCATCCGATGCACTTTTCCTTTATGATGGAGGCCGCCCTCCCCGGTTCCCATTCGATGGCCCCCACGGGGCACCAGTCGAAACAGCGGCCGCACTTGACACATTTGGCTTCCTTCACGGACGGCAGGACGTCCGAGTGCATCTCCTGCTTTCCGCTGGGGGCCGCGCAGCCCATCCCGAGACCTTTCAACACCCCGCCGAAACCGAAGAGTTCGTGCCCTGTAAAGTGGGTCAGGTTCACCACGGCATCGGCGTAGTGGAAACCCGAGGCGATCTTGACCTTGGCAAAATGCTTTCCATTCACCTCCTGGCGGACGTAGTCCCTTCCGGTCAGGCCGTCGCCGATGATGACCGGGGCCCCGATGGTCGCGAAGGAAAACCCGTTGTGCATGGCGGTCTCGATGTGGTCCACCGCGTTGGAGCGGCTCCCCTTGTAAAGGGTGTTGGTGTCGATGAGGAACGGCTTCCCTCCGGCCTTCCTGATTTCGTCAACAATTACCCGGGCGAAAGGCGGGGCAAGGAAAGCGACGTTGCCCGCCTCCCCGAAGTGGAGCTTGACCGCCACCTTGTCCCCCGCGGCGATCCTTTTTCCGAAACCCGAAACCTCGAACAGCTTTCTGGTCTTGTCCAGAAGGCCGTAGCCGATCTGCGTCCTAAGGGTAGTAAAATAGACGGTGGATGGGTTCATTTCTTCTCCTCTGAAAAACTAGTTCTGGGGAAAAGTTTTTACCAGATTTACGTTGTAATTAAGCCTGGCCCGATTATCGGAGGTTTGATAGCCATCATAAATCCGTCCACGCACTGCCGTTGGAACGGAAGTACCCCAATAATTCCCATCCGCCGGAATTGGTATGTCCGGAACCCCTGTCCGGGAAGAAACAAAAACTTCAACAGTGTCGGGGAATTCTGGAATCTCCGGATAAAAATTATCGAATAAATCATTTAAACCAGGATCGATATCTTTACCAAGGTCAATATCCATTACGTTGGAGGAAGGACCTGTAAAATCGATGTAAATGCCCGAACGGCCATTGTTAGAAATGATGTTTTCTCGGACCAATGGGGTCATGCTTCCACCGATTAAAAGACCCCAATAAAAATGGCCGTCTATCGTATTTCGCAAGATTTCAATGGAATCCGACTCGCCCGTGAGATTGATCCCGTAAGACCCTCCCAAAATGTTGCAGTCAGTGATGACAGGGGATCCGCCACTGGCCCAGATGGCCAAGTAATTTTCCTGAAAAATACTGTCATCAACAGTGCCGGAACCGCCTACAACCTGCACCGCTGCCCCCTCAGCGTCATCGTTTTTCAGATAGAAACTGGACCCTGAAACCTCATATTCGACATCGTCGAGGTACAGCCCTCCTCCGCTGGCATCATTCGAACTGGAGGCGTCCACGACGTTGGAGAGGAACCGGATGCTGATGGCATCTCCGCCCCCGACGGCCCGGACCGCCCACGCATTCTGCCTGTCGAAGAGGCAGTCCTGAATCATCACAGCGGCATCGGCCCCTTCAACATGGATGCCGTTTTCTGCGCCGACAAGACGGATGTTCCTCAGGGTCAGATTGGCCGAGACCTGAAAGATCGCGGGGGTGACAGCAGAAGTCTGGAGGATTGTGGCAATCGGATTTCCCGGTGGAACGATCCCCCCCGAGGTTTCATCGTCCCCGCGGCCTGCACCCAAGACCGTCAGGTCGACATTGACAGGGACATTCAGAGCCGTCCCGGCACTGCCGAAGGCGTAACCTGATCCCGAGCTGAGGGCGAGCACCTCGCCCGCGCCGGCGGCGGAGAAAAAGGCCAGGAGGCTCCCCGTCGTGGCTCCCGTACTTTTGCGGACATTGACTGGAGAACTCGTGGTCTCGTTAGCATCCTGGTCAACCACCCGGATCAGGACCGTCGAAGGGGACGGGATGTCGGAGTCAGTGGCATAGTAGGACCAGGACACGTTGCGGACCGAGGGCGTGGGATCGATGTCCGCATCCTTCCAGGTGCCCCCACCGTCGAAGGAAATGCTGACTGTATCGACCCAGCGGTTGTCCGTGGCCCGGCCGGAAAAAAGGACAACCTCGTCGCCGGCAGTCAGGTTGAAGAAGACGGCATCGGGTATGATCGTGCTGGAAGAGGGATCGGCCGGTGCCACATCATCCTCCCCGCAGGCGCCGACCAGGAAGACAGCCAAAAGCAGGAAACATGCCTGAAATCTCTTCTTTTTTAACATGATTTCACCTTCCTCCTCTTCCCCCGGTTACCTCTCCCTGATCTGGAATCTTTATCACAGAGCAGCCCTTCACGGCAACGGAAGGGTTGGGAGAAGGGCGTCGGGGTAGGAGGGTCTTCTCCCTTCTCCCTTCTCCCTTCTCCCTTCTCCCTTCTCCCTTCTCCCTTCTCCCTTCTCCCTTCTCCCTTCTTTCTTTTTCCGGACACCCCCGTCCGGTTTCCGGACTCTCAATCCCCATTTTAACCCGCCCTGACTGTGCCAGATGATTTTTTTTCTTTATAAACCTATGAAATAAAGAGGAAATTTTAAAAGTTTCACTTCTGGCATTCCCTTTGCCTTAGCCGGGACAAAACCATGGAAGGAAGGGAGGAAACATGAACAGATTCAGGCACAAAGAAAAAGGCCAGGGGATGACCGAATACATCATCATCGTTGCCCTTATCGCTGTGGCCGCCATCGCCGTGGTGGGGATCTTCGGAGATGTTATTCGGAACCAGTTCTACAACATGACATCCGCTCTCGCTGGAAGCTCCGCCCACAGCGATGTGGGGAAGTTCGTGAAAAAAGCGGAAAAAGAAAAGAACCAAAGGGGAATGGACGACTTCTCGTCCTCGGCCCGATGAAACGGGTCTCCTGACGATGGCATCCTCAGGGAAATCTCACTCAGGGCCGCCCCGCCAGAGGGGACAGGGAATCGTCGAAGCGATCGTGACACTCCCTGTCTTCCTCCTTCTTGTCTTCGGGCTTTTTCAATTGTTCCTGATCTCTATTGCCCAGGTCCAGCTCGTTTATGCCGCCTTCTGCACCGCCCGCGTTGGCAGCGTGAGGAACGCCGATATTCAGGAAATGGAAGCTGCGGCAAAAAAGGTCCTGTTCGGACCCGCCTCCATCATTCCCGGTGTGGCAAGCGATTGCCGCGTGGAGAAATCGGACCCTGTACATTTCCCCGTCGAAAAAACCCGCGAGCTATCAGAAGGACCGGTTGAAATCATTAAAATCCGCGTCCATTGGGACTACCCCCTGTCCGTCCCCGTCCCGGTGGTGCGCCCTGCCGGAATCGTCTCGGGGGGGATTTTCAGCACCGTAAGATCCATACCTCTCCAGGCATCATGGACAACCGTGAACTTCGGGCAGCAGCCAAGGGCTGGAGGAGAGGGAGAGAATGTCCGCGAATAGACGTCAGAAGGGACAGGCCCTGGTACTCTCCCTCCTGTTTCTGGGAGTGGTGAGTGTTCTTCTCTCGGGATTTTTCCAGATATCCTGGGCTGTCGGGCAAAAAATACGGCTGCAGCTTTCCACCGACGCCGCCCTGCTTTCCGCCCTTAATGTCCAGGCAAACACCCTTAACACCATTGCCTTGACAAACCGGGCCATACTGGCGAACGACGCCCTTGCGGCTCAGCTCAACGCCCTCGTCAGTGAATCTTCTTTTTATGGGAAGCTGGCGGAAAAATTCAGCCGTCTTTTACAATTTATCCCCTATGCGAGTGTCGCCGCTAATTTTCTTTCCAGGGGAATTCACATTATCGAAATGCTCGCCAGGCGCGCCGCGGCCGCTGTTCTCCCGATTGCTAGAATTTCCAATAAAACAATGGAATTTTCTCTTGAAGGTCTCCGCCATCTTTTCCCCTATCAATCCCTGAAAGCCGCAACCCAGGTCCTCACCACAAACATGCCCACCGCCCGTCTGCATCCGGCGATCCAGGGGGAAATCCTTCGCCAAGCATTCAGTCTTCAGCAAGCGCTGACGGATCTGGACAGGGAAAACCTGGGAAAGATGAGAATCGGAACCATGGATAAACACACCAGAAGCAGGAACTGGAGGGTCTCGATCGGAGGGTTTTCCCCCGTGCGAAAAACAGGGGGAACCAGCCTGACCCAGGAACAAATGACCGCATGCGACAAGATGAAATTCAGGGTGTTTGATGATTTCAAATGGAAATGGAAAACCGTCCTGACAACGAAAAGCGACGCAGCGGATTTCGGCTACCAATCCCCGGAAGGCCTTCTCAACCTGTCTAACGGCGGGAAGGATGTCTTTCTTAATCTTACCCTTGTCGCCCAGGCATCCCCTCCTCCTCCGGTCGGGCTTTTGCCCTTCGGGGAACACAAACTGACAGCCGTTTCAGCGGGGACCCTGATTTTCAGACGGCCTTCCCACCCAGCAGAGAGTCCGAACACGCTCAACCCTTTCTGGACCACCCGGTTGATACCGGTGGATTCCGAAACCTCTCTGAAAAAGATCCTTCCTGATTTTCTGCTGAGGGAGATAAGGCATTGAAAAACCGACGGGAAAATCATGGCCAAAGAGGCCAGTCCCTGGTGGAATTCGTTATCCTTCTGCCCACACTCCTGCTTCTGGTCGGATTGATCCTTCCCCTTGTCCGCTTCGCCATTTACACCCCCTGGATCGATGAGAGGCTTTGGCTGGACCAGTTTATCCATCAGGATCAAGGTCTTCAGCAGGAACTTGAGGATGCCCACGAAAGAAGCCTGGTTCCGGTTTACTTTTCCAGCAAGGATCTTTCCAGAAGTCAGAAGACCGAAACCTTCGGATTCCCTTTCCCACTCCCAGGAATTCCGTTCCCGGGATCCCTGGATGTGGAAAGCCTTCGCGCAGGCTGGGATGAAAAACCCGGGTTTTTCCTGGATGAGGGAAAACTGCCTGAACACATTTCGAGGGATTTCTCCATGGTGAAAAAAACCTCCATGCCGGAGGGACATGTTCCGGAGCTGGTGCACGATATGAGTCTCTCGCGGTTCCTCGATGCCGGCACAGGCCTGTTTGAATCCCTGAAACTGGATATTTTTCATTTGAATCTGGACATCCTTCCGGATGAAAAAAAGGAAGAAAAATAGATGAAAAGAAAAAAAATCTCCGGGCAATCCCTTGTTGAAACGGCAATCCTAAATATCCTCATCATTTCGGGCATCCTCGCCATCCTTCATTCCTGCCGGGGGCTGGTCGAATCGCATATTGCCTCTTTTCTGGACCTGGTAGCCGGTCCTGTCCCTTGAGGTGATGCGATGAACCGTCGACTTGTTATCATCCTTCTCTCTTCCCTTCTAGGGCTTCTGGCCGCGGGCGCCTACACAGCCAGGATCCAGCACATTCGAAGCGAGATCTCCGAATTGAAAGAGAGAAAGGATGTCCTGGTAGCCAACCGGCATCTTCAAGCGGGCATGTCCGTCCAGGCGAGGGATCTTTCTGTCGGGCAGCGCGCGAAAACAGAGCTTTCGGCAAGAAGCATTTATCCTGACGAGCTTGACCTCATTGTCGGACAGAGAATTTTCCACCCGGTACCCGCGGGGGAAGTTCTGCTTTGGACGGACCTTGCCGATGGTCCCCGCCTGACAAAACCTTCTGAAAAAATTCCTGAGGGCTTCCGGGCAATTGCCCTTCCGGCGGATGAGATCCATACCATGGTTCATTTCATCTCGCCCGGGGATGACGTTGACATTGTCTGGACAGAATTCGCCGTCCAGGGCCCGAAGATCGAGAGCAAACTCATCGCCGAGAAAATCCGGGTTCTGGGTGTCGGCCAGAGAATGGAGGAGTGGGGCCGCCCGCAGGCGGGGGAGGATTATCCCATGTCCGTAACACTTCTGGTCTCGCAAAGTACCGCCCTTTCCATTTTAAGGGCATCACAGAGCGGTGAGATCCATTTCCTTGCCCGGGGGAACCTCTCCTGGAACGAAACCCGTCCGGGACAAACCAATGCCGGCCAATAAAAAAGAAACCCCTATCGCGGGACCGGAACGATGAAAAGAATTCTTGCCAGCGCCCAGATCTTGTTAATCCTGAATCTAACTCCGGCCAACCCCTGCCTGGCCCAGGAGGTTTCCTGGGGGGACTCTGCCACCGGGGATTTTTCCCGCGCCCCTGCCCTCATGGTTTCCGGAGAAATGCTGGAATCCCTGAAAGGGATCGAAAATCTTATCGTGAAAAAGATCCCGGGAGGGATGGTCCTTATGGGCGAACTGCTGACAACGCAGGATCTAAGAAAGGTCGCCATTGTGTCCGATGAGATGGAAGGCACTGTGAATCTGTGCACCCTTCACCCCGAGGCCTTGAAGCTGGCATCGGAAAGGATGAACGAATTCATGGGAAAAAACAGCCTTCCCGGAATGAAAACCTCCGTCCTTGGGAATTCCCTGATTCTGACCGGCACTCCTTCAGATCCTTCGGATGTGGAACGAATCCAGAAGGTTTGCGCCTCCATGGATATTCCAATGATCAACAGCACCAAGTCCGCCATCGGGGATATCAGAATGGTGGTCTTCGAGGTTTCCTTCACGGAGGTCAACAGGGAGTCCTTCAAAGAACTGGGTGTTCAATGGCCTGCCTCTTTGGCTTTTGCGGACCCCTCGGGGATCAGGATTGGAAATCTGTCCCCCGCTCAGGCCCTGGAAGTAACCCTCGATCATCTGGTTCACACCGGCAAGGCCAGAATCATATCGAAACCCCGCCTTGTCTGCGGTTCCGGCCAGGAAGCTTCCTTTCAGGCGGGAGGAGAATTGCCCATTCCGAAAGCCAACGCCGACGGCCAGTTGAGCATAACGTGGAAACCTTACGGCATCATTCTCAAGGTTGCCCCCAGGGTTGATACCGAAGGAATGATACACACCCGGATCTGCACGGAAATCAGCATGGTGGACAACGCAAACGCGGTTGACGGCATCCCGGGCATCCTGACTCGACGGGTGGAAACCTACCTTAGCCTCGACATGGGCCAGACCGTTGTCCTGTCCGGTTTGGTCCACACCGACGACAGCGAACACGTCACGAAAGTCCCCCTCCTTGGGGATATTCCCATTCTGGGCGAACTGTTCAAGTCGAGGAGCTTTCGGAAGAAGGAAACCGAACTTGTCGTATTTCTGACGCCCAGGGAAAACGACTGCGCCCAAAAAATAAAGGAACCAGACTACACCTTTCTTCCAACAAACAATCCGGTGCCCCTTGGGGCACTAATCAGAAAAGGAGGCGAACATGAAAACCCGGTGTAATCCAGTTTCAAAGCCCATTGTTGCTCTGTTTTTAACCATGTTGATCCCGGTGCTCCTGCTCTCTCCGGTCATGGTCCGGGATTCGATGTCGGCGGGTCGTCTCAATATCAATTCAGCTGATGCCGAGCAGCTGACCGCCCTGCCTGGGATCGGGACTGCGAGAGCCGACGCGATTATCCGGCACCGATTGAAAAACGGACCTTTTAAAACCGTTGAAAGTCTTTCTGAAGTACCGGGCATCGGCAGCAAAATAATGGAAAAAATCCGCAGCCTGGTAACGACTGAAAAACAATAAAAACCCATTTCACCGAAAAACGATGAACTGGCAATTAGGCGGAGGTCCCAGACCCATGAATCTGATCGTTTCCTTTTGCGCTCCCACCCGGGAAAGCCGTATTATCCCCTTGCCGAATCATCAGGCCACTATCGGTCGTGATGAATCCTGCGATATCGCCCTTGACCATCCATCGGTTTCCCGCAACCACGCCCTGATCAAGATCATTGCCGGGAAAAACCATTTTTCCGTGGAAGACTGCGGCAGCGCCAACGGCACTTTTCTTGAGGGAGTCCGGATTGATGGACAAGAAATCCTCCATCCGGACCAGAACCTTGAAATCGGGCCTTTCCGTTTTCGCGTGTGCTGCATGCCGGAACGGGATAAGGGGAGGTCTGCCCGGCCCAAGCTGCCAGTCATGGGAGACAGCACTGAAGACACGGTCCTGCAGGAAGCCATAAACAAACTCCCTCAGATGATCCATTCGGGATGTGCCGAAAATAGACAGGAGGATGAAAAAGCCCTGAGCGGCGAAGTGGAAAAAATCCTTTATCGGCACCTGATCGAAATGCTTCCTCCGACAACACCCGCGGCCGAAGTGGAAAGGCTCACCAAAAAAGCTGTAACCCTTTCGATGGGACTTGGTCCTCTTGAAGACTGGCTTGATGACCCCGAGGTTACCGAGATCATGATCAACGGAACCCGATCTGTATACCTTGAGAAAAATGGCCTTTTGCAGCTTGTCGATTCCCCTTTTCCGGATGAAGACTCCATCATGCGGATTGTGGACAGGATCCTTTTCCCAATCGGGAGAAGAGTGGACAGTAAAACCCCCTACGTAGATGGCCGCCTGCAGGACGGATCGCGCATCAACGTCGTCATTCCTCCGGCCTCCCTGGAGGGACCTGCTGTTACCATCAGAAAGTTCCCCGAAGAAAAACTGGATAGTAAATCCCTGGTGAAAAAAGGGTCCCTGTCTGCCGAGGCCGCGCGATTCCTGGAAGCGGCTGTTAAAAACAAGAAAAACATCCTCATCTCCGGGGGGACCGGCACGGGGAAAACGACCCTGCTAAATGCCCTTGCATCCTTTTGCGGAGGATCGGAAAGGATTATCACCATCGAAGACGCGGCGGAACTCAAACTCCACCAGGACCATGTAATCCGGTTGGAAACCCGGCTGGCGAATATTGAAGGCCAGGGAGAGGTAACCACCAGGGATCTTGTGAGGAACTCCCTCCGGATGAGGCCCGACCGGATCGTCATCGGCGAGTGCCGGGGTGGGGAAGCCTTTGACATGCTGCAGGCGATGAACACGGGCCACGATGGCTCCATGACCACCTGTCACTCCAATTCACCAAGGGACGCATTGAAGAGGATCGAGGCCATGGCCCTCATGGCGGGCCTGGATATTCCCCAAAGGGTGATACGGGAACAGATCGCTACCGCGATCCAGATCATCGTGCAGTTGTCGCGTGTTAAAAACGGCAGACGTGCAGTGACAAGCATCGTCGAGGTCGACGGTTACGAAGCGGACCAGATTTTAACGCAGGTTCTCTTTGAATTCAGTCAAAAAGAATCGATGCTCAAGGATACGGGACTGCGGGCGACGTTTATGAGAACAGAAAATGCCAGCGGGATATCAGCCGGCACCCTTTCCTAGAAAACAAGGGACAAAACCATGCTTTTGATATTTTCCATTCTCACGGGCGCTGGAACTGCGGGATTGATGATATCCCTGGGCCTTTTTCTTTCGGCGAAAAGACCCCGCCGAAATAGCATGGGACCGCCGACCTTCCGGAAGATGGAACAACAGCTCCCGGATTTTCTCAGTGCCGTTTCTTCCGGCCTTAGCTCCGGGAGCAGCCTCCTTCAATCCCTTGAAATGTCAAACGAAAAAACTCCTCCCCCCTTGAATCACCTTATGGGTGGGATCCTCAACAGGGTCAGGGCAGGGATGCCTCTGGAAAAAGCCATGGAAGGGACCGCGGCAGGTTTAAAAAGAGGCTCCCTGCTCCTTGCCTTGTACTCCATGGCGGCATCCTATCGATCCGGCGGGAACATGGTCCAGTCCCTCTCACAGCTGGCAAACCTTTGCCGGGAACGGGAGCACCTCCGGAAAAAAATACTGGCCAGCACCGCCCAGAGTCGGATGCAGGGGACCGTTCTGATCCTGGTCCCGGTCTTTTTCCTGTTATTCCTTTTCCTTACTAGTCCGGAAAACTTTTCGGAAGTCCTTGACTCCTCACTGGGGAAAAAGCTCCTTTTGGCCGCCGGAGTTTTGCAGCTCCTCGGAACCCTCATGATAAAAAGAATGCTCCGCCAGGAGATCCTGTGATGGATTTTTCCCCGGTCTTTTCAATGATAGTTCTTTTTTTCACTACGGCCGCGGCCGCAACACTGCTAGTCCTCATCGGGGGAGATCAGAAGGAAAATCAGCGGCCTGGCAGCAGGCCGGACTTTTGGCCATATTGCGCAAAGGGGTCGTCATCCTCCCTGTTTCTCGGGATATTGGCGGCTTTGGCCGGGATTTCCTGGAAAGCGGGCCTTGCTGTTTTCGTTTTATCCTCCTTTTTATTCCTCACAGGCCTTGGCCGCAGATCCCTCGGGCAAAAGAACCGGAGGAAGGAAACTGACAGGGATCTGCCTTTACTCCTCGATTTTCTCGTTCTCCAGGTCGAAGCGGGCAATTCCATCTCCCAGGCATTGAATTCGGCCTCGGATCTTTTTCCTGAAGCCAGCCCTGTCAGCCAGGGGCTTTCCCGCTTCCATCAGAACACCCGCCTAGGTTCCCCATTCGAATCCTCCCTGGAGGACCTTGCCCGCTTCCTGGACACCTATCATGCCCAGACAGCCATCGACTCCCTTTCCCAGGCGATCAGGCACGGCACCCCCCTCGGAACGATCCTCAGGGATCTTTCGAACCGCATGCGGACCCATCTGATCCTGGAGGGGGAAAAATTCGCCAATACCCTCTCCATTAAGCTGCTGATCCCCCTTATAATGTTTATTTTCCCGGCCTCTTTCCTTGTAATTTTTTGCCCCGTGATCGTCTCCCTCAGGACGATGATCCCATGAAACGCCTTGTGAATGCGGCAAAGGACGCAGTAATTCTGGAATCCCTTAGGGTCCGTTCAACTTTTTCGGGCCGATTGAGAGGATTCTCCTGCCAGAAAAAACCGCACTGCCAGATCGGAATGTTTTTTCCAGCCACCAGGCGTGTCCATACTTTCGGCATGTTCTTTCCCCTCGATATTTATTTTTTTAACGGGTCGATGGAATTTCTTGGTAAAAAAATCAAGGTTCTTCCACAATCTTTTCCGGGTTCATTTCCTGGAACCCGCCATATCCTCGAGATACCCCATTCGGTAAATCTTTTACCTCTCGACCTCGAGATCGGGAACCGCATCGCCATTCTGGAGGAAGAAACCCCTTGATTCCAGGAATCCTTTTCATACGACTTGGAAGAAAAAACCATTTCCGGATTTTCTGGAGGAAAAAAATCCGGATAGGCCTGGATAAAGATTCCCATGTGCTCATAAACCTCCCCCTATTGAAGAAATCCCCAATCACGCTGGGAGCAACCGATCCGAAGCACCCGGGTTTCCCCCAATCCAGGAAAAGGTTCCTGCTTCCTTTTGCTTTCCAAACAGCAAAATCAGATGGCCTTTCTGTCTTCCTTGTTTCGCCCCGCCACCTGCCGCTGGCTGGAATTTTCGCCTGCTTGCTCCTGGTCCTGATAATCTCCAGTTACGTCTTCCCTCCCAGGACCCCAATCAGAAATCAGGACTGGAATTTGATCCCTCTCCCGGCGGCGTCGGCATACGGCTTTTGCCGGATCGACCGAACCCACCCTTTCGGCGTGCGATTCGGGTTTTCCGGCACGGAAAACCAAATTTCTCAGATCGCTTTCACAGCTGGGCGAGGTGAAATCCTCTCTACCCTGGGCATTTCCCTGAACGGTGTAGCCTTTCTGGATGGAATCAGAATGCCGGAGGGTTGGGGAGAAGAGATGATCCTTTCACTGCCCCCGAACAGGATCAAAACCGGACCAAATGAGGTGGAATTCAAAATCCTAAAAAGTGTCGAGGAAAATATCCTATGGGGCATAAGAAACGTCCGACTCTTGCGAAAGGATCCTGCGAATCAGATGGCGGAAAGTCATGAATCAATTCTTGAGGATGCACAAAATATCATTAACAGGCCATCCCGAAGGCCCATTGACCTTGCCAGATGCTACGAGAGGGTCGAATCAATCCCCGAAAATCAGACTGGAAAGGATATCCTTCCGGAGAAGGAACGGATCAAAAATGAACTGGAAAAACAAATGGAAAAGACAATCAAGGAGGTTGTCATCCGGGCAAAATCCAGGAGGTTGATGGGAGACAACGATGCCGCCCGACTCTTGATCGATGAGGCAAGGAACTGGATTCCAGGTGGATGGCCTAAAGGTCGGGAGATTCTGAATGGATTCCTTCCCTGATACTGACGGCACCCTGGAACACACTGCAATTGTAAAAACCACTGGCTCAAAATCGGGGTTTAAAGATGACGCCGATGGACAAGTCCTCGTGGTAACAGAGTCAGGGAAAACCATCCTCGTCCACCACCCGGCCGGGAAAACGGTGACGATAGGAAGGTCAAAAAGCAACGATATCTGTCTGGAAAAACCTCACATTCCAAAACGCCTTGGGGAAATGGTCCTTGGACCGGTCCCCGTTTTTCGAAAATCAGGCAGTCCCGGAGAAAAAGGTCCTAGTATTTTGCCTGTCCATCCACAAAAACCCATCAGGGTTAATCCCTATCAAATCCAGCTTCTCAAGCATGGTGATGTTTTTTTCAGCCATCCGTGCGATCCGATGTCAGCCGGGAAAAAGAAACACCTTCCCATTGTTCTCCTCCTCGTTTTATTGGTCGGCGCAGCCAGTCTGTGTGCACTCTTTTTCCAGGCAAAATCTAATATTTTAAAAAATCAGGGGACAGAATTAAACTTAGACCCTCGGGATAGCCAGCTTTACCTTGAGAACACTGAAAAAACGGCAACCCGGGAAACCTCGCCACCATCCGGGTGGGCTTCCGCAGAGGTCCCTCTTGTAATTAACCCAGAAAAACCAAAAAAAAATCCCGAACGTTTCGGAAAACCCCCGGATCCAGGGGATAAGGCCCCGTCGGATCAGGGGGGCATCCCTTCCGACAGGTTCGAAGAAATTTTGCAAGCCGCTAAGGATTCCCTGAACCTCGGCAAACCGGAATATGCGGGACGAGCCCTTCTTCCCCTGCTCCCTTACCTGAGCAACCGACAAAAGGAAATCCTCATCGAGTCCCTCGAACCTCTTTTCAAGACTCTGTTTCATAAAGCGTACATGCTCATGGCCTATGACCGGTTGGGGGCCGGATCCATCCTTTACCATCTTGAGAAAAGCGGGCTGGATTTTCTCCCTTCCTATGCAAAAGCCAAAGACATCCTCGACCGGGAAAGGCAAACCAGGGCAGCGTTCAAGGTTAATGACTTCACAAAAATTCCCCCCTGAACTTTTTGCGATCCTGTCAAGGTTGACGGAATTACCCCCGATGTGCAACGACAGCGACTTGCTGCGGATTAAGGGCACCTTGACCCTATCGCGGTCCTCTGCTACAAGGGCCGCCCATGGATTTTTCTCCCTCAAGACCACTTCTCCTGGCGGGTCTTCTTGCCGCGACGTTCTTTATCACCCTCCCCTTCGGGGCGTGGCGGGTGAGATGCCGCCGATACACCCTCCGGTGGTGGTTTTCCATCCACCTTGCGATCCCTTTCATCATCCTTATGAGGGTTTGGGGAGGCTTTCCCCGGGTTAACATCCCTTTATTCGTGGCCGCCACTGTTCTGGGCCATTTCGTCGGGGGCAGGATTACCAACCCTAACGGCCACAAGGTGAATTAAAAAGCACTTGCTGGCTCGGCCGCAGACTAACAGGGCGCCACGCACCTGGGAAGGAAGGGTTAAAAACGGCCCACCGGGATCCCTGTCAGCAGGCCGGGACCCTTCAGGCGCATCAGGTCTTCCCTCTAACCCGTGGGATTCAGGCGGGGAGGCCTTTCTTACCAGCACTTCCTTATTTTCCGAAAATGATGAACCTCAGACCGAAGGCGAGAAGTAGAATTGCGACCAGGGTCCGGTAATGCCGCGGCGGTATCCGTCCCGCCAGGGAACGGGCGGCCAAAGCCCCGGCAAAGGATGCGGAGATAAACAGGAGGAACCCCCAGGAAGGGAAACGGGTGAGCTTTACTCCTCCCAGGAGGTAGGTCGCAAGGCGCGTGCTGTCGATTAGAAAGGCTATTCCCCCGGAAGCGGCGATGTAGACGGCAGCCGGCAAATCAAAAGCGGCCAGAAAAGCGGCCCTCGCCGCGCCTCCCAGACCGAGCATGCCGGCCAGGAAGCCGGAAAGGCATCCCCCGGCAGCGGTAGTGCCGGCGTTTTGGGGCAGCCGGAAATCCGGGAAGGCGATGAGGTAGGCGGAATAGAGGATGAAAGCCAGGCCGAGTCCCCACAGGAGAGGCTCCTCGGGCAAGGCGATGGTTATCCGGGCCCCCATGTAGCTGGCCAGCATCCCCGGGATGCCGAAACCAAGGATCAGCCCCCACCGGATCCCCTTTCTGAAGAGGATCATCTTCCAGAGGTCATCGAACCAGTGGATAGCTCCCACCAGGAGAAGGATCTGGGGCAGGGGATAAAAAAGGGACAGGACTGCGATCATGATCGTGGACGTGCCGAAGCCGCCGAGGGTGCCGGCCACGGATGCCAGAAACGTGAGAATCCCGATAAGAGCGATATCCATGGTAAATGGGCTGGAAAAGGCCTCCAGCCATTATATATTCATTATTTTAAAAGCGTGTCGGAAAACCTGGCCGGGGCGGCCGGTGTCTCGGAAAGCGCCCATCCATCGGGCAGGAACTCCCAAGGCCTATTTGCCCGCCGGGGGACTACCCATTTCAGGGTCCGCCAAAAAAGAGGCAGCCCACAGAACCGTCCGATGACCAGTGTCTGGTGATTGGTTATGACCAATCCAGGGCGCTGTTGGATTTCTTTTCTTTCTTTCGCATCCACGCAGCCACCCGATCACCCACTCATGGTCTTTCCACATGGGACGCGGGACCCGGGACGTCGGACGGAATTCCCGTCCGCCCTTCCTCCCCAATCCCCTTGACCGTTGCCTTACTGCTGTATATCCTTCCCCCCGAACCAGTCAGCTTTCCCCAAAAGAACCGGGAGCGTCATGACCGGACCCGCCATTTTAACCCTCGTCATCGTCCTGGGGATGCTCATTGCCCTGGCCCTGGAGATCCTCGCCCCTGACGTCATCCTCTTCGTGAGCCTTGCCGCCCTTTTCCTTGGAGGCATCCTGACCCCGGAAGAGGCCTTCTATGGGTTTTCCAACAAGGGGATGTTGACGGTGGCCATCCTTTTCATCGTCGCCTACGCCGCGCAATCATCGGGAATCCTGGAATCCGCCGCAGCCAGAGTCATGGGAAGGGGGGACGGACTGAGGCGTTCGATTGTGCGCATGACCCTTCCGACGGCCGCTCTCTCCGCGTTTCTCAACAACACCCCCATTGTTGCCATGTTCGCCCCTGCCATAAGGGACTGGGCCAGGGCCAGGGGGCTCTCACCGTCGAAGTTCCTGATCCCTCTCTCCTATGCCTCCATCTTCGGAGGGGTCTGCACCCTCATCGGAACATCCACTAACCTGGTGGTCAACGGCCTCCTCCAGCAGGAGATGGGGCGTTCCCTCACCTTTTTTGAGCTGGCCTGGGTTGGTGTGCCGGCCGCCCTTGCCGGGATCGCGTACCTGTCCCTGGTCGGCCACCGTCTCCTGCCGGACCACAAGGGCCCGGTAGACGACCTCATAGAGAGCGGCCGGGAATACCTGGTGGAAATGGAGATCCGGGCCGGTTGCCCCCTAATTGGAAAAACGGTCGCCGATGCGGGCCTGAGAAACCTCCAGGGTCTTTTCCTCGCGGAAATTTACCGCGATGGTGAGAGCATCGCCCCGGTAACCCCGTCGGACCGCCTGCGTCTCCAAGACCGCCTCCTCTTCACGGGAATGGTCAATTCCATCGTCCAGCTGCAGAAAATTGAAAACCTCATCCCGGTCGACGAACCCTGCCTCTACCACGACCTGAGGCGCAGCGGGCAGGCAAGGGTTGTGGAGGCAGTCGTCTCACGGATGTCCCCCATGCTCGGCCGGACCATCAAGGAGGGGAATTTCCGCGCCCACTACGGAGCCGTGGTCCTTTCCGTGCACCGTTCCGGCGAGCGCGTGGTGGACAAGGTGGGAAATATCACCCTCCGGGCCGGGGACACCCTCCTGCTCCTGGTCAACGACGATTTCTTCAAGACCTGGAACCGCTCGAGGGATTTCTACATGATCTCCACCGGAACCACGATGCCGGCCCTGGACCGGAAAAAATCCGTCATCTCCATCGTCTGCCTGACCGGCATGGTCATCCTCGCCGGCGCTGGCGTCATGCCCATCTTCAATGCGTCCATCCTGGCCGCCTCGATTCTGCTTCTCACGGGGACCGTCACGCCCACGGAGGCCAGGAAATCCATCGAATGGAACGTCCTCATCGTAATCGCCTGCGCTTTCGGGATCAGCAAAGCCATGGACAAAACCGGCGCGGCCGCCCTTATCGCCCATGGAATCATCAACGCCGTCCACGGGTTGGGCCCTCTGGGTTTACTTGGAGCCGTTTATTTCATCACTTCCCTTATGACGGAGGTGATAACCAACAACGCGGCGGCGGCACTTGCTTTTCCCATCGCCATTTCCGCCGCCAGCCAGGCCGGGGTCAATCCAATGCCCTTTGTCATCGCTGTTGCCATCGGGGCTTCGGCTGCCTTCTCGACGCCCTTCGGCTATCAGACCAACATGATCGTATACGGCCCGGGAAGCTACCGGTTCAGGGATTTCATCAGGATTGGCCTGCCCCTGAACTTCCTTTTCATGGTGGTGGCACTGGTGGTCATCCCCCTGGTGTGGAGGTTTTAGGTTTTGAAGGATGAAGGAGGAAGGTGGAAGGAAGAAGGGAGAAGCCAAAGACCTTGTCTGCCGTGAGTTCCCCCCACAGGCGGCAACCAACGGAGCCCAACCCTGAGCTCATTGAAGGGAGAGAAGTGAGAGATCCTGATAGGGATTATTATGGTTTTGGTGTAGGATTTGGATGCATGGTGCGCTGTGCGATTGACTTACACCTTCATCATTTCTTCTGGCCTCCTCGGTTGTTGGTTGGACGTTCAACCTTAAAAGTTGAACCTGCTCATTTTCGCCGAGCATAACAGCGATGAAACAGCCGAACATCACACCGCATCACAGCCTGGTCACCCCGGTCGACCGGCGCAGGATCTTCGGGCACGGCGCCTGCGTTGTGTGGTTGACGGGCCTTTCCGGGTCCGGCAAATCGACCATCGCCCACGAGGTGGAAAAACGCCTGACGGAAAAGGGGGTCCATTCCTTCGTCCTTGACGGGGACAACGTCAGGGATGGGCTCAATGCGGACCTGGGCTTCACCGAAGGGGACCGAGGGGAAAACATTCGAAGGGTCTCGGAGGTCTCCCGGCTTTTCACCCTGGCGGGCATTGTTGTCCTGACGGCCTTCATCTCCCCTTTCAAAGCGGATCGGGAACGCGCGCGGGCCCTTTTCGGGCAAGGGGAATTCTTCGAGGTCTTTGTCCGATGTCCCCTGGAGCTTTGCGAGGCAAGGGACCCCAAAAAACTCTACGCCCGCGCCCGCGGGGGGGCGATCCGGGAATTCACGGGCATCGACAGCCCCTACGAGGGACCGGAAAACCCGGAACTGATCCTTGACACGGAAAAACTATCCCCGGATGATTGCGCATCCCGAATTATCGAAATGCTGGTGAATAAGGGAGTAATAAAATGATTTTTCGTTGGACGTTTGACCCCGGGAGTCGTTTTCCCGTTAAACGTTTAACGTTCAACATTTAACGAAAAATCAAGGCGAGGAGACTTGAATCCATGGATCACCTGGAACGCCTGGAAAACCAGTCCATCTATATTCTCAGGGAGGCCTACAAGAATTTCGGCAACCTGTGCATGCTGTGGTCCGTCGGTAAGGATTCCACAGTCCTGCTCTGGCTGGCCCGGAAGGCCTTTTTCGGTCACGTTCCCTTCCCCCTCGTCTTCATCGACACCTCCTACAAGATCCCCGAGATGATCACCTGGCGGGACAATCTGGCCAAAGAGTGGAACCTGGAGATAGTGGTTGCCCGGAACGAAAAGGCACTTGCGGAGGGGATGGGGCCGGAAAAGGGACGCATCGAGTGCTGCACCGCCCTAAAAACGGTCGGCCTCCAGCTGGCCCTTAAAGAGAAGCAATATACAGGCGTGATCGTGGGGGTGCGGGCCGACGAGGAGGGGACACGGGCGAAGGAGAGGTATTTTTCCGCCAGGGACAAGTACAACGACTGGGATTTCCGGGAACAGCCCCCCGAGCTCTGGGACCAGTTCAAGACGAAGTTCGCCCCCGGGACCCACGTCAGGGTCCACCCCCTACTGGACTGGACGGAGATCAACGTGTGGGAATACATCCACCGCGAGAAGGTCCGGGTCGTTGACCTCTATTTCGACCAGGGGGACGGCACCCGCTACCGCAGCCTGGGATGCTATCCCTGCACCGGAAAGATCAAATCCACGGCGAAAAACATCCCGGAGATCATCGAGGAGCTGAGGAAAACGAAGGTCCCGGAACGGGCGGGCCGCGCGCAGGACGCCAACAGGGGCATGGAGATCCTCCGAAAAGGCGGGTACATGTGATGACGGCAGCCGACCACTTTTCATCGGAACCGGAAGACAACCAGAGGGAAAATTTCCAGATCGTCTTCGTAGGCCATGTCGACCACGGCAAGTCCACCCTGCTGGGCCGGATCTACGCCGATACGGGGTCCATCCCGGATGGCCACGTGGAGAAAGTCCAGGATATCTGCCGCCAGCAGGGGAAGGAATTCGAATACGCCTTCCTGTTCGACGCGTTTCTGGAGGAACAGCAGCAGGGCGTCACCATCGACACGGCCAGGACCTTTTTCAACTGGAAGAACCGGGAATACATCATCATCGACGCCCCCGGCCACAAGGAATTTTTAAAGAACATGATCTCCGGAGCGGCGAGGGCCGATGCCGCTGTCCTGGTCATCGATGCGGCGGAAGGGATCCGGCAGCAGTCCAAGCAGCACGGTTACATGCTGAGCCTCCTGGGTATCCGGCAGGTGGCGGTGGTCGTGAACAAGATGGATCTTCTGGGATACGACGAGAAGCGTTTCCGCGAGATCGAAAAGGAGTTTTCAGCCTATCTGAAAAGCCTAGACGTCAACGCGAAGCACTTCGTCCCGGCCTCCGCCAGAGAGGGGGACAACGTGGTCGAGTCCTCCGCGTCCATGCCCTGGTATGACGGCCCCACCGTCCTCGGGGCCCTGGAGCGATTCGAAAAACTCCCTCCCCGCGCCGACCTTCCCCTGCGCTTCCCCATCCAGGATGTCTACAAGTTCGATGAGCGAAGGATCATCGTCGGCAGGGTCGCCGCCGGGACCTTGAGCATAGGGGATCACCTCGTCTTTTCCCCATCGAACAAGACGGCTCAAATAAAAACCATCGAGGCCTTCAACGTCCCCGTTCCGCCCTCCTCCGTTTCGGCGGGGTGGTCCACCGGGTTTACTCTGGACGAACAGATTTTCGTTGAACGGGGCGAGATCGCGTCCCTGGCGGAGAATGCCCCGGAAGTCACCTCCCTGTTCCGGGCCAATGTGTTCTGGATGGGGATGGCGCCCCTCAGGGAAAATGTGAGCTACCTCCTGCGCCTGGCGACGAGGGAAGAGGAGATGAGGGTCACGCAGATCCATCATTCCATCGACGCACAGTCCCTCCAGAACGCCCCGTCCAGAGGGGAGATCCCGCGGTACGGCGTCGCCGAGGTCACCATCCAGACCAAGCATCCTATCGCCCTGGACCGGTATTCGGATATCGAGGTGACGGGGCGCTTCGTCATCGTCGACGGGTACGACGTCAGCGGCGGGGGGATCATCATGGAGCCTCTGGAGGACGAATTCCAGGGGTTCCGCCAGGAGGCCAGACACCGGGATTTCCTCTGGCGCAAGGGGGAAGTCAAGCAAAGCGAGCGGGTGATCCGGTACGGCCACAATCCCGGCCTCATCCTTTTCACCGGGGAGAAGGGCACCGGGAAGGCCCGGCTGGGGCGGATCCTCGAAAGAAAGCTCTTTTCGGGGGGGAGGCACGTCTATCTGCTGGACGCCAAAAACATCCAGATGGTTCTGGGACGGGATCTGTCCGAGACCGACAAGATGGAGATGGTGAGGCGGTTTTCCGAGGTGGCGCAGGTACTGCTCCGGTGCGGGATGATCGTGGTCTCCACCACCAACACCTTTGCCCTCGCGGACCATCAGCCCATCCGGGAGCTCGTTCATCCCCACAAGATCATCACCGTCCACATGGCCTTCCAAAAAGGCAGCCTGCCGGAAAAAACGGACCTGGATTTTCTGGAATCGGAAAACCTGGAGGAAGCGGCACTGACCATCATCAGGAAAATGGAAGATTTGGAGATACTGCTGTAGGGAACGTCGAACGGGGAAATTCAGTCCAGAGTTCAGAGTCCAGGGTATCAGAGGTTAACAGCACAAATTGAGGATTGAGCACTGAGAATTGAGAATGGGAAGCATGCTTGCAGATACCTTTGATCTTGAATTTTCTAAATCCTAGATACTGGTTTTACATCTGCGTGCTGCCGTTCCTGCCGTGGGCTGGATTTTAGTTATCGTCAAACGTCCAGCGTCAAACGGGTTTTATTTGGGCTTTGGCCTGACCGGATTTCTTCACCAGTGCACCGGTGTACATATACACTGTATTTGACAATTCTCAATCCGTAATCCTCAATTTTCAATCCTTATTTCCCGATTGACCCTTAAGGTTCCTTGCAGGTATTCTGGCTCTTGTTTCCACCAAACGGGAGAAAGGGGCCACACTTCCCAGTGCCAGGTGAAAAAACTCCGGTAAGCATCTCCTTCATCATCCCCTGCCACAACGAGGAGGGGACCATCGGCCCGCTCATAGACGGGATACGGGGGGTCATGGAATCCCGGGAGGAGTCCTTTGAAATCCTCGTCGTTGACGACGCATGCACCGACGGCACCGCAAAAGCGGCCGGATCTGCCGGGGCCCGGGTCATCTCCCACCCCTACAACATCGGGAACGGGGCCTCGGTGAAAACCGGAATTCGCGCGGCTTTCGGCGAGATTGTGGTCATGATGGACGGGGACGGCCAGCACCCTCCGAAAGCGATCCCGCAATTACTTCATGCCCTCGAGGATCATGACATGGCAGTGAGCGCTCGCACCGCTTCGAGCCACGCGGGGATCCACCGGCTCATCGCCAATACAATCTACAACTGGCTGGCCTCCTACGTTTCGAAATCCAGGATCCTGGACCTCACCTCGGGCTTCAGGGCAACCTACAGGGCGATTGCCATGCGACATCTTTACCTGCTGCCCAATACCTTCTCGTACCCGACCACCATCACCATGTCTTACTTAAGGTCCGGGCTCACCATCAAATACATCCCCATCGAGGCGTCCAAAAGAAGCGGCAAAAGCCGGAGTAAGATCAGGCCTTTCATCGACGGGACCAGGTTCTTCCTGATCATCACCCGGGTTGCCACCATTTACTCGCCTTTCCGGGTGTTCCTGCCCGTAAGCGCATTTCTTTTCGCCCTGGGGTGCGTGTATTACCTTTACACCTTCCTTACTTCCCACCGCTTCACCAACATGTCCATGCTCCTTTTCATGTCCGCTCTCATCATTTTCATGCTGGGCATCGTCTCCGAACAGATCAGCCTGATCAGGATGGACAGGACCGAAGGACCAGACGCGGAGACGCGGTGACGCGGGGATACGGGGAATTCCTCTTTTTTCCCGCTTTCGACCTTGAACCGGGTACCATTTTCTGAATCCTCTCCCGATATTCGCTGATTTCCGGGCACCTTTTTCCTTGACATGGTCAGAAATCCTGGTCTATTAATGAGTAATATTTCTACTCATTTGTGTTTAAATATGGGTGCTCATAAATGCTCGAAGGAATTATCGGATCCAAAACCAAGGTCAACCTCCTAGTCAGGATGTTCCTGAATCCCTCCATGAAAGCCTACCTCCGGGAGCTGGCCAGGGAGTTCGATGTGTCCACAAACTCGGTGAGGACAGAGCTCAACACCCTCACCGAGCACGGAATCCTCACCGCCCAACGGGACGGCCGCAGCGTCTACTACCAGGCCAACGCAAAGCACCCTCTTTTTTCCGAGCTTTCCTCCATGGTGCGCAAGATCACAGGAATCGACGAACTGGCAAAGTCGGTCATCGAACGGCTGGGGAAACTCGAGGCGGTCTATCTGACAGGAGACTACGCACGGGGGCAGGATACAGGCATCATCGACCTGGTGCTCATCGGCGATATCGACCGGGAGCAGCTGGAAGACGTGATTGTGAAGACGGAAAGGTACATCAAACGGAAGATCAGGCCGCTGGTCCTTAACCAGGAACATTTTGAGCAGTTGCTCAAAAAAAAGACCTTCGGTAATGTGATGAAGTTATGGGAGAATTTGGAATGATTTATGGAGTGTAAAGAATTCGTCACTATTAAACCGCTTCAAGATTTGAATCTCAATGACGAGCTGATTGATTCAAAGTCTTTCAGAGTTTTATCGGAAAAGTCCCTTATCTCAGTACCGCTCTGGGATGGAATCTAGATGGATGAATTAAAAAATCTCTTTTCCCGAACTCGTCTGTATTTCTTTAACATATCATGGATCATTGCGGAAAAGGCTGTGAACCTGGTCGTGGGTTTTCTGGTCACGGTGATGGTGGCGCGTTATCTGGGGCCAGAGGCATTCGGCCTCCTCGCCTACGCTCTATCCCTTGCCACCCTTTTTGCCTCGGCGGGTCATCTCGGATTGAGCGGTCTGGTTGTCCGGGAGATCGTCAGACACCCGGCCGATCGCGCGGAGACGCTCGGCACGAGTTTCCTTCTCAAGTTGTCCGGGGTAACGGCCGGATTTTTCGTCCTTGTCCTGTTAGCGTTTCTTTCCGGGACCCCTGGGAGCGTTGAATTCCAAGTGCTTCTCATCGTTTCGGCGTCTCTGTTTTTTCGGCCTTTCGACGTGATCGATTTCTGGTTTGAAGCCCATGTCCAGGCGAAATACCCGGCCATGTCGCGGTCCATAGCCCTTTTTTTCTCCGCCGGGCTGAAAGCAGGGTTGGTTTTTGGCGGAGCAGGGTTGGTATATTTCGCCGTCGCGAACTTTTTTCAGGGAGCCGTCGCCGCCCTACTGTTGTTTCTCTTTTATCATGCAAAATCCACCGTTCCCGTCAAAGCATGGAATGCCTCACTGAGACGGGCAGGGGATCTGCTGCGGGAAGGGTGGATTGTATTTCTCGGCTCCATCTTCGGCGTTCTCTACCTGAAAATCGACCAGATCATGCTCAAGTGGTTCGCCGACAGTCAGGAGGTGGGGGTCTATGCGGTCGCGGCCAGATTTTCCGAAGCCTGGTACTTCGTGCCGATGGCCATCGTGGCCTCCTTTTTCCCCAGGCTGATAAGTATTAGGGAATCCGATCCGGCCCTCTACACCGAGCGCCTGCAGCAGATATTCGACCTCCTTTTTACCCTGGCTCTGGCCATTGCCCTGCCGCTGACGCTCGTTGCGGGGCCTATTATCTCCTTATTGTTCGGTCCCGCCTACGCAAAATCGGCGCCGATATTGATGGTGCATGTCTGGGCCGGACTATTCATTTTTATGCGCGCCGCATTCAGCAAGTGGATTCTCATAGAAAACGCAGTCGTCTTTTCCCTCATCACCCAAGGAGTCGGCGCCCTGGCCAATGTCGGGATCAACCTCATCCTCATCCCGGCCTATGGCGGGATGGGGGCCGCCGTCGCCACTCTTGTCTCTTACGCGGGTGCGTCCTATTTTTCTCTGATTTTTTTCGCGAAAACCCGTCCTGTTTTCCGGATGATGAGCCGGGCCATGTTGGCGCCCGTTCGCTATCCCCTCGATTTTTTGGGGCTAAAAAACCCGTGAACCGAACCCACGGGCCCGACATCTCCCTGGTTGTGAGGGACCATCTGTGCCTTAGCTGTGGGGCGTGCTTCGCTGTCTGCCCTCAATCGTGCATTTCTTTTCATGAGACGGTGGGGGGATACCTCTTTCCCCGGATCAATGAGGGATTCTGCGCGCACTGCGGGCTTTGTTTCCAAGTTTGTCCGGGCCACCATTTCGGGGTGGGTCTTAAAGAAAGAATGCCTCCGGATGCCTTCTCGGGTGAAGTCCTTTCATGCCAGGTGGGGCGGGCAGCGGACAACGATATTTTCAAAAACAGCCAGAGTGGAGGTGTGGCCACAGCGATGGTGAAGTACCTTTTCGAAACGGGGCAGATCGATGGAGCCATCCTAACGGTCATGGAAAACACACGCCCACCTCGGGGAGGTTTCCTTTTTGCCCATAGCCCTTCGGACCTTCCTAGATCCCAGAAATCGAAATACACACCGATACCTATTCTGGCGGCTCTCCGGGCTCTTGGAAAAAAGGATTCCCGTTTGGCCATTGTAGGTTTGCCCTGTCATTTTCATGGGCTGCACAACCTTCTGGACATCAACCCGGCGTTAAATCGAGAAAGGATCTTCAAGATTGGTCTTATTTGCGACCGCATAATGACGGCCGCGGCAGTAGACTTCCTGGCCGGAAAGGCCACGCAGGAGCCGGTAACAGGTTTCATCTTCAGGGACAAAACCAGGCCGTCCTATCCGGGGAACACCGTGGTGGAAAAGGTTGACGGCGCCCAAGTGGTCCTGGATGCCTCCCTGCGCATGACCATGAAAGATTTTTTCACTCCGGCAAGGTGCCGTCTGTGCTTTGACAAGATGAACGTCTTCGCGGACGTGGTTCTTGGTGACCCGCATGAGATGCCTGGTATGGATAAAAAACACGGAAAGACCCTTGTGCTGGCGAGGACCCCGAAAGGGCAGAAGCTTGTGAAGGAGATTCAGGAGCATGGGGCTGCAGTCCTCCAAGAGGCGGACACTGCTGCGGCCCTAGCTGGCCAAAAGGTGGACGGCAAGCGGAGAGATTGGGCGGCCAACATGAGGGCCTGGTCAGAAATGGGGCGACTCGTCCCCGAATACCCTTTTGGAGTACCGACGGTCCCAATCAAAAAGCGGCACCGGAAATGGATCAATCACGCTCTGAGATTAGATAACTTTCATACAAAAAGAAAGGTCCTGAGGGCGGCCAATTTATGGCTTGCAAGGCAAAATGCAAAGCAATTCCTGAAAAAACCCCTGAAAATGTTTTTGTCTCTGTTGAAATGAGGATGACACCATGATTATCGAGATCCGAAAAGCAGGCTTTGTAAATAAAGGAGCAGAACTCATGCTCTATTCGGTCTTGGCAAAAATGAAGGATGTCTATCCAAAGGCCTCATTTACAATGGCTCCCACCGTTAAAAATGGCACTCAACCTTTTCACAAATTTACTGCCTTGGGAATCTATCCAAAGGCCTCTTTATGGTATCGAAACATCCAATGGGGTGTTTTCGCAACCCTCTTACCAAGAAAAATAAGAGAAATGTTCGGCCTGGTCCTAGAACGAGAAGTTGATGTGGTCCTTGATGTGGCAGGTTTTGCTTACAGCGACCAATGGGGTTTAAGTGAAATTCGAGAACTTTCCAAGTCCTGCCGCCGTTGGAAAAGGACCAAGACAAAAATTATTATGCTTCCACAAGCTTTTGGTCCTTTTTCTTCTAGAAAAGCCAGAAATTTAATGAAAACCGCTGCCCAAAACATCAACCTAATCTTTGCGCGAGACCAGGTTTCTTACCAGCACATCGTGGACGCTGTGGGAAAAGAACCTAGGAACATCCGAGTGGCCCCCGATTTTACCAATCTGACTGAAGGAATCCTGCCAGAGGATTTTGATTTGGCGAACTGCAGGTTTTGTATTGTACCTAACTACCGAATGATGGACAAAACCCCTGTTCAGGAGAGCAAGGCCTATCTTCCTTTTATGGTGGAGTGCGCCAGTTATCTCCAGGCAAAGGGCAAGGCACCCTTCTTCCTTGTCCATGAGGGTGAAAACGACCTGAATCTGGCAAAAAAAATTCGGGAAAATTCGGGTTTAAACCTCCCCATAATCCAGGAAAACAACCCATTAAAAATAAAAGGTATCCTTGGAGCCTGTGAAGGTACGATAGGTAGCCGATACCATGGGCTTGTTAGCGCTCTGAGCCAGGGAGTACCATCCCTAGGAACAGGATGGAGCCATAAATACAAAATGCTCTTCGAGGATTATGGATTTCCGGAGGGATTGCTGGATTTACCTTTGGAAAAGGATCGAATTTGCAGAAAGATTGACTTGGTAATCGAACCTGAATCAAAAGAAAAAATAATAGCAACTATTAAAGAAAAATCCGAGAAATTAAAAGTCCTCTCAATTCAAATGTGGAAAAAAACAATAGATCTTATCAATATGGAGGACAAATACATTCTTTAAATAAGAAATTACGACTTAAAGAGTTCTTTTTAAAAAATGGAGGATTTAATAACTCATGAATCCTTTAATTGTGGTTGTTGGGTACAATAGATCCAGGCCTTTACTTAGATTACTCAGATCAATAGAAAGAGCAAATTACCCTCACGAGAATGTTCATTTATTTATCTCTCTAGATGGGGGAGCATCCGATGACGTCATCGACATTGTTGAAGGTTTTCATTTCACCAAAGGGAAAAAAACGGTAGTTAAAAAGGAAAAACACATGGGTTTGAAAAACCATATCATGTCGTGTGGAGACTTGGTTTCAGAACAAGAATCTGTGATACTTTTGGAAGATGATTTATATGTAGACAAACATTACTTCTATTATGCCGTTGAAGCATTAGAAGCATTTAAGGAGGAACCAAATGTAGCTGGTATTTCCCTTTATTCACCAAAATTTAACGAATTTTCCGGATTGCCTTTTGAGCCAATGCTAAACTTTTCTTCGGGTTACTTTATGAAAACGCCTTGCTCCTGGGGCCAGGCTTGGACACATGACCAGTGGAATGCCTTTAAATCCTGGTTGCCTATGGTAACAGAAAAAAGCATAAAAGGTATTCCAAATTTGCCTCCAACAGTAAAAATTTGGCCTAGGTCATCTTGGAAAAAATATTTTTCGGCCTACATGGCAGTTAATAATCTTTATTTTTTTTACCCATATATTTCATATTCAACAAATTGCTCAGATCCTGGTGGTACGCATATTCCTGATGGTATTGATATCCATCAAGTACCGTTAGCTTTTTTTAATAGGCCTCTGGAAAAATTATTTTTCCCTGTGTTTGGTGGGATTAGAATTTCTTATGATTCTTTTATGGAACCAAATTCCCAGGAAATATTTCGAACTTTGGGTCTTTCAGCATCTGAACTTGAAATTGATACATATGGAATAAAGCCTCGTTCACTCTTAAAAATGAAAAAATATGTTCTTACCTCCAGAAAGGTAAAAAAAACCATTAAATCCTTTTTATTGAAGTTTCATCCTATTGAGATGATTTTTATGGACGAAGTCACGGACGGAGAAGGTTTAAAATATAATCAGACAATCAACCTGGCAAAATCTGAAGATATAATTTTTGGAAGACAGCCTTATTATAAAATGGCCAACTACTATTCCTACATGCCTTTTGAAACAAAAAAATTTTTAGGTGGGTATATTCCCGCTGTTGCTTCGAAAATTTTTTGGAAATCTCTAAGGCGATTAAAATGATAAAATCTCAAATGCCCAACTTTTATTCCCAGAATTCAAAAATCTGCTATGCCAAAGAGTGCCCAAAAATCAGCGTCGTTACCCCAACATACAATATGGGTCATTTTCTATCGGCCTGCCTACGCTCTGTAATGAACCAGACTTATTCTGACATCGAACACATTGTTGTTGACGGAGCTTCCTCGGACAACACCATTGAACTTCTTGAAAACTGGGCCATCGAAGGCCAAAACAGACTGTTTCTTTCACAGAAGGATAAAGGAATGTACGAGGCAGTCAACAGGGGAGGGAAGCTTTCCAGAGGGAAATACATGGCCTATCTCAACGCCGATGATTTATATTTTCCTTGGGCCATAGAAACACTCATCGCAAACATTGAAAATTCCGGTGCCGATATAGTATACGGAGATCTCCTTCGAGTTTATTGGGATGGAAAAATCTCACTAAAACTTCAACCCCCTCATGACTCAAGGTACTTCGGTTTTTTCTTTCAGCTTGCTCAGCCTACAGCGATGTGGAAAAAATCCGTTTTTGATGAAGTTGGAGGTTTTAATCCTTATTTTAAATATGGAGGGGATACGGATTTTTTTCTTCGTTGCTCGAAAAAAAATTATAAATTTCATAAAGTTGATGAGGTCATCTGTATTGAACAGCACCGAAAGGAAAGTTTATCCGTTGCTATGCATAAGGCCCTATTAAAGGAAATGGAAATATCAGCGGTTGCTCAAGGGGGCACTTCTGGAATTTGGAGCAGAGCTGTCAGAAATCCTCACGTAATTCTCCGAGGTCTTCTTAGACAGATCCAGACAGCATTAGCATTTTCCAGATCATTCGGGGAAAAAAATCCTAAAAGATGGACTAACTTTCTTTCGGGCAATTACCTTAAGGATCTTTCGACAACTAAACTACTCTTCAATCAAATACCAAAACCTATCTTTTCCAAAAAATTTTCGGTTGGAAAGGCTGATATTGAAGGCATCCTCGAGGCGACTTGGACCTCCAAATATTAAAAATTTAAAGATCAAAAAAACTTGACGTCTTAACCGCCATAAATCAAAAGGAATCTTTAGGTTTTAAATTTTCGACTTAAGATACAATGTTTAATTTTTTTCATAAACAGATAGATGTGCAATGGAAACTGTCTCAGGAAGGAAAAATCCACGTTTTTGCCGCATTTGAACTTCAAGTTCCTCTTTGTGAAAAAGTGCATACTTAAGTTTTTCAAGAAGATCTCTAGTGTCACCTCTTTTTGCAGTCACTTCTTGGTTTCTTACAAGTTCGGGCAACCCTCCCACATCGGTGACTACGATAGCTTTTGCGAAATGCAGAGCCAATGACGCAGATCCACTGGAAGCATCGAACTCTCGGTAGGGATAAACTACGACATCGGCGATGCTGAAAAGCTCTGCAGCTTCTTTGTCCGGGATAAATTCAAGAAATTTCCTCGTCCGGGAAACGAGACCAAGCTCTCGGAGTTGCCTTTCATAGCGGTCGAAGCTTTTCCATGGTTTTCCTGCAATGATTAATCTGGCTTTCCTGTTGTTCAACCTTGAAAAGGCTTCGATAAGGACATCTAATCCCTTGTAGTCACGAATGTTTCCGAAAAAAAGGAGAACGCGGTTTGCCTCGTCATATCCATATCGTTTGCGCAGGTCTTCTCTTAAGATTTTCGATTCCTCTATTCCGATAATGGGATGAGGGATCACGTGGACAGTTTTACCGGTTCGGGTCTTCCCAAGGAAAAGGTTCCTGCTGCCCTCGTTGTGGACGATGTATTCGTTCGCCAGTCGGAGGACGGAGGAGTTTAGCGCCTTTTTCCACCAGGCGCGCTCATGTGGGTTGACATTGTGGACGGTGAGGATGACCCTTTTTCCCCTGAGCCTGACAATCCCCAACACCACAATGTAAACCGGCGCCAAAAACCAGCTCCACCATTGGGCATGAAGAATGTCAGTGGTTATGGCAAAACCTGTCCAAATCCAGGAAAAAGGATTGTACCAGGCCAGAAGGTTCCGGGTCCGGACATTCGGGATTACCGGCTCTTTTTCTTTGGTCTTTGTCCCCCCAGGGTAAAGAAACTCGGGGTAGAGGGACTTGAACCCGAAAAAATCGATCTCAATATTTTCGGCCAGAGCCCTGACCAGAGTTAAGGTGTAAGGCGACAAACCCTTTACCGGCGGGAGCGTGCCAATCATGGAAATCTTCAACCTTTATCTCCTGAAAACACGCGGCGGATTGATCCTGATTTTACCTGAAGTCCCAGATTACGGATTATTCATACCCTGGACAACCAAAATATTCAGCCCATGAGAGCATCTGTTACGAAGACCCGCCATCCCAAGTATGACAAAACCTGTTGAGATATAAGGGGAAAGAAGTTATTCTTAACGCGCCTGAACGTCATTTCGTCCAAGCGGTCTTTTGGTAGTTCTTTCATCTTCCTGCGCAAGCTACTGGTATTATTAAAAGAATCAGGATTACGAGGATATGAAAAAATTTATCACAGCCATCCAGGACACTTTCGAAAAAAACCCGGTCCTTTTTTCAGTTCTCCTCATCTCCCTGACAGTTCTGCTTTTTTATTCCAACTCCTTCACCGCTGACTGGCACTATGACGACTTTCACCACATCAAGGAAAACATCAATATCCGGAAACTGTCGAACATCCCGAGCTTTTTCACCGACCCGTCCACCTTCAGCCGGAATCCAAACACCCGGATGTATCGTCCCCTCCTGATGACCACCCATGCTTTTAACTACTGGTTCGCCATTCTGACCACAAGGGACGGCTACAACGTCGTCGGCTACCACGTTGTTAATTTTATCTTCCACCTTATCAGTTCTCTGGCCATTTTTTTCACAACCCTGTTTCTTTTTAAAAGCAGAATCTCCATCAAGGGATTGAATCCTTTCCTGCCGGCCATCTTCGCATCCCTTCTTTTCGGACTTCACACTATCAACACCGAGACCATTGTTTATATCTCATCAAGGTCCTCGGTTATGGCAACCATGTTCTATCTCCTTGCCTTCTGGATGTACCTCCGGGCGACCCGGGAGGAAAGCGTGAAGACCTATTGGGCGCCGCTCCTGACTGGGGCGCTCCTGTACTTTCTCGGTTTTCTCTCCAAGGAGATTGCGGCTACCTTGCCCGGAATAATCTTTTTTTACGAGATCACCCTTAACAGGCAATGGATGACCGGTCAAACCTTGGCCCAAAAGATCAAGCTGCTCTTTCTGAGGCTCCTTCCCTACGGTGTGGTTTTCCTGCTCATGATTTCCATCCGCCGCAGCGTGTATGGTGAAAACCTGGTGGAAAGGTTCTTCCACAAGGGCGGAACACAGGCAGCACGGGACTGGGTTTCCCAGCTGGCGACCCAGACCCGGGCCTGGGTTTATTATTTAAGGGAATGGCTCTGGCCCACGGGCCTTTCCATCGACAAGCCTTTCCGGGTCAGCCAGGGTTTCGGGGAAGCTGTCGTGCTGATCTGCCTTTTGCTTCTTTTTGCCATCCTGATTTTCGCCCTCACCCGCCTTAAAAAACACCCCGCCATAACATTCGGCATACTATGGTGGTTTACAGCCCTTCTGCCTTCCTCCCTTTTCAGGCTCAACGTGGTGATCAACGACCACCGCCTTTACATGCCCGGCTACGGGCTGGCCCTTGTTTTTACTTACACGGTCGCCCTCCTTTACCCGCGCTTCAAGGCTGATGGCGGCGTCTATTTCAGGGCTTTCGTAGCACTTTGTCTGGCCATCCTTCTTTTCATGGGCCTGGGTACCCTGAAGCGGAACGCCGCCTTCGCCACGGAGGAGACTATCTGGAAAGACGTCATCCTGAAGGACCCGAGATCCGTCAGGGGTTACAACAACCTCGGGATCTGGTATGAGCAGCACGGCGAATACGACAAGGCGCTGGCGCATTATCAGCAGACCATCAAGCTCGCCCCCATGTTCCCGAACCCCTATATCAACATCGGGAACGTCTACCACAAGCAGAAAAAATATGAGCCGGCCGAAAAGTGGATGAAAAGGGCCATCCAGCTAGACCCCAAGTCCGCCCTGGCCAACTACAACCTGGGGAATATCCTCCGGGAAGCGGGGAAAACACAGGAGGCCATCCAGGCCTACAGCAGGGCTCTGGAACTGAACCCGAGATACATCGAGGCGGCCAACAACCTCGCCAACGTCCACTTCAAGATGAAAAATTTCGCCGAAGCTATCCGTTACTATCAGTACGCACTCGCCATCGACCCGACCTTCGCCATGTCCTACTACAACATCGCCCTGGCCAATGAGAACCTCGGCCGGTTTGACGAGGCCATAGAAAACCTGGAAAGGTTCAAGCGGTTCTGGATCGGAGATAAAAAATATCTGAACCTGGCTGAAAAGAAAATCCAGGACCTTCAGTCAAGAAAGGAAAATTAAGGCAAGAAGAAAAAGGTAATCCGGGAAATCCTCTTCCCCCCCAAAGCCCAGAACCTGAAAAAAGATATTTTTTGAAGGAGAGGGATTAGACCCTGCAGCCAGATTCCAGGCCGGCTGGCGTTTCGGGAGCGTATTCCCGGCTGGGAGCAGGGACCCTCAACGGACCCATGTGTACCGAAACGGCGGGACACTGGGTGCAGTCAAGGCACCGTATGCAATTGTGGCTGTTGGCGTCCTTGTAGATGGAAATATCCATGGGACAGATGCGGGTGCACTTGTCGCAATGGGTGCACGATTCCTCATCCCAGGAGAGCCGGATGATGCTGATGCGGTTAAAGAGGGAAAAGATGGCCCCTAACGGGCAGATAACCCTGCAGAAGGGCCGCTTGGAAAGGATGGAAAAGACCACCACCAGGAGGAGGATGGCCAGCTTTACGAAAAAAAGTTCCCCCACCATGAGGCGGATCTCGGGGTTCATGGTCACCCACGGAATTCCTGCGATGAGGGTCCCGACGGGGCAAAGCTTGGAAAACCAGGGGGCAAAGGTAATAAAGGGGATGATGAGCACAAGCCCCAGGAGCATAGCATAGCGGATATAGGTCATCCAGGGGGGAATCCTCAGCCTGGAGGACGGGACCTTGTGCAGGAGATCCTGAAGCAGGCCGAATGGGCAGAACGTCCCGCAGGCCATCCGGCCCACCGCGACGCAAAAGAGAACGAAAAAACCGATGAAATAAACGGGTACGGCCCGGATTATAGAGTAGTGTTGAAGGGTTCCTATGGGACAGGCAAAAACCGAGGAGGGGCAGGCGTAGCAATTCAATCCGGGGACACAGAAGCCCTTCGAGGATCCCTGCCAGATGGTGCCCGGGGGAATGAATCCCTTCAGGTATCCATCGGTGACGCCGACACCCAGGAAAAACTGGGGAATCCTTCTGAAAAGAAACCGATGCAAGGCAGTCGCACCTTCTACTGGCAGCGTTTAAACCCGGGTTTGGCGCAAGGAACGGGCAAGAACGGATTTATTCCTGGCCGCATCTGGTGCTCCCTTGGTTGCAGCCGTCAGTTACAGGGGGTCAACCGACCCCGATGCACGACAGTCAGAGCAAGGCGGCGTTAAAAAGGACCTCTCTCCATTCCCCGAGGGCGATTCCGGTAAACAGGGCCGCCCCGCCCAATACCAGCAAGGCCATCTTGAGATAAAAAAGGAAGGATCCTCTCATCCGGTCATCCCTCTCCAGAACATCAACTGTTTGAAGATATACCGTCTTTAAGGCAGATGGAAGGCGCAATTCGGGGTTTTCAGAAAATTTGGCAAACCTGCGCGCCCCTTTTTTACGCGTAGCTGTGCAGGCCCGAGATGAGGTAGTTTACCCCGACATAGGTGAAGACCACGGCGGCGAACCCAATTATCGAAAGAACGGCGGTCTTTTTCCCCTGCCAGCCCCTCGTCAGCCTCGCGTGGAGATAGGCGGCATAGATGAACCACGTGATAAGGGACCAGGTCTCCTTGGGATCCCAGCTCCAGTAGGTGCCCCATGCGTAGTTGGCCCAGGCGGCCCCGGTGATGATCCCCAGGGTTAAAAGGGGGAACCCTACCGCGATGGCTTTGTAGTTGATCTCATCAAGGACCTTCAGGTCCGGGAAAAGGGCCAGGAGGGATTTATTTTCCGTCCCCCGGTTTTCACCCCTCGCCTTTAGGAGGTACAGCAGGGAGACCCCGAAAGACACGGCAAAGGCCCCGTAGCTGACAAAGGAAGTGATCACGTGGTAAAGGAGCCAGTCGCTCTGGAGGGCCGGGATGAGAGGCCGGATCTCGTCCGGGAAAAACAGGGCATTGGCCGCCATGATGATGAAGGCGATGGGGGCCACGACAGCGCCCAAAGTTTTCTGCTTGAATTTCCATTCCACCAAAAGGTACGCCACCATGACGCAGAGGGCGAAAAAACTCATGGATTCGTACATGTTTGAGAGGGGGGCGTGCCCGATCCCCAGTTTGTAGGACTCCACCCATCTAAGACCCTTGCCCACAGTGTGGACAATTACCCCCACAATGGAGACCGAGGTGGCGATCATGCCCACCCCCCTGGTGCGGAAAGCCAGGTAGGCGACGTAGAAAAATGTCGCCAGGAGGTAGGAAAAGGTAGCCAGGAAATGGAAGGTCGCGCTATCCATGGAAGTTTTGTTTACCTCTTCAGGCCTTCCTTGAGATGGGAAAGGGCCGTCTCGAACTCCTTTTCAAAGGAGGCCGGGTTTCTGTTGGTCGTCCCCGCCATGAGGACCGCGGTATCCTCGGGGTCCAAACCCACCCTGATCCAGACGCGCTGATGGACCACGAAAAAAGCCATGTAAAGGCCGAGGATCATGATCCCGCAGGCCAGCCAGATTATGGGGACCCCCGGGTCCCATGCCACCTGGAGCCCCGTGTATTCCACCAGGTTTATGTCCGCGATGCGGAAGTAGACAGGACCGCCCCGCATCTTGTCCCTGTTGGGGACAGCGCTCAGGAGGAAAAATTCCAGCCGGGACGCGCCCTGCCTCTGCGCGACCCTGACTCCAGGCTGTTCCTCGATGGCATTGGGGATGATCTCACTCAAGGTATAGACCGAGGGGTCCCCCATGACCCGGAATTCCTGCCCGGGATGGACCGTGACGGAGGGTCCGGCTATCTTGTCGGCGGGGTCCAGGACCTCCAGGGTAACGGTGGAATTCCGGTCCACGCCGTAACTCGACTGATAGAAATAGATCCCGTCCACAATGAGGGGGTGATTGACCTCGATCCTTTTTTTCAGGACCTCCCGGCCATCCCTGATCACGACGAGATCGGAAAAATAGTCCTTTGGCTGCCTGGTTCCCGGATAATACTGCACCTGGAAATCATCGCACCGGACGGAAAAATCGAGCTTGATCGCCGCGGCCTTGTTCCTTAAGGGCACGCGGTTGGTGGTCTGCCCCTCGGCCAATGCAATGAAGCCTTTGAATCCCACGATTCCCCCGTAAAGGGCCCCGGCCGCAAGGAGGAGGATGCTCAGGTGGACGACATAGGCACCCATCCTCCCGAACCGGCCCTTTTCAACGAAAAGGGTGACGGCGTTTCCGTCGCGGGTTTCCCCCGGTTTCCCGTAATGCCTCACCAGCACCTCCCTGGCCGCCCCTGCCGCGTCTTCGGGATCGATCTTGCGCCTTACCGATCCCTTGAATTTAGACGTTGCGAAGAGCTGCTCATTCAGTACCCTTGGGGAGCGGATCATGAGCTTCCAGGTCCGTGGGAACCGTCTGGAGCTGCAAAGGATGATGTTTATCAGGAGAAGGAGAAGAAGGCTGAGAAACCACCACGACCGGTACATGTCGTCCAGGGCAAGGAATTTCAGGACCCTTGTGAGACCCGGCCCGTATTTTACGAGATACTGGTCGGGCCTGGCATTCTGGAGGATCAGCGTGCCGAAAATGGAGGTAACGGCCAGGGTAATCAGAAGAAAAATGGCCAGCCCCACCGAAGCGAAAAAATCGTGAACGGTCGAAAGGACGCCTTTTTCCCTGCGGGGCTTCCCGCTCTGAGAGGCAGGATTTCTCATGTTGTTGCCTTGGGCAGTCAAGGTAACCGGATAACTCCGTAATTTTACGGGAAATGAAGGGGCGGCTCTCGCCGCCCCTCCTCGATATCAGTTTTCAGGATAATACGGTCGCGAAAAACTCACTTGGAATGGCATTCCTTGCACTTCGTGGGACCTTTTGCCTGCTCCTTGTGGCATCCGACGCACTGATCGTGGAAGGCATCTTTCGGGGCGGGGGCGTTGGCATCCGTGCCGTGGCATTCGAAGCAGCCCTTGACTTCCTCTTTGGTCTTGGCCTCGTGATGGCAGGTGACGCATTCGGTCAGTTCCGAGTGGGCTTTGTGGCTGAAAGTCACCGCAGCCTGCTTGTCCCCGCTCTTTTTGATGGTGATCTGGTCGGGGGGATCGCCCGCGACAGCCAATGAGACCGCAAAGGCCATGGCCACCGCGACGGCAATAGCGACGATGGTAAGCTTTTTGTTCATCCTTTCACCTCCTGAAGAATAGGGAAAACTCCTTTGTTTTCGAGCCAAACGAGCCAAGTTTCCTTTACGTCAAAAAAGCCTCCGGGTGTATATCACAGGTGCAATCTGCGTGTCAATCAAACATAGCCCCGGAAGGGCGCTTGCCGTCTTCCGTTTTGGTTCCTGATGAGTGCGGGGCCAGATTTTCGTGTGCCTTTCGTAATACATTCAAAACCACAAGCTTTTTTATTTTACCATAACCGCAACTATAACGGTTTTATTTTAATCCATCCTTCCTTCCCCTTCCACCACTGCGAGGACATAATTTTCGGGATCGAGATATCGGATGGCGACCTCCTTCAGATCCTGCGCGGTCACGGAGAGAATCCTTTTTTCGTACTCAAGTTCCCGTTCCAGATCCTGTCCGTACAATGCCGGGAAGAAAAGCTCGTCGGCCCGGGCCTGAAGGGTCTGAAGGCTGATCTGCCTGCGTCCGACGAGGTACTTTCCGGCTCTTTCCATCTCCTCTTTGGAAACAAGCCCCTTGCGCACTTCCCTGATCTGATCCAGGAATCCCCGGATGGCTTCCTCCTCGCGGGCCGGGTTGGTTCCCATCCCGAAGGCAATAAAACCCGGGTCAATGGCCGGGGCAACGAAGGAAAAGACGCTGTAAGCGAGACTTTTCCGGTCGCGCAGTTCCCTGAAAAGCCTGCCCCCCTGCCCCGTCAGGACCGCGTTCAGGACCTCCAGGGCATCCAGGTCCTTCGAGGAAAAGGTGGGCCCGGGGAAACCCAGGATGATGTGGGTCTGGGCCTTGTCCTCCATCTTCTCGCGCAGGGAGACGACCCCGGATTTTGCCATCTCCACCGGAATAGGGCCGGGGTCGAAGGGTTTGCCACGCAGGTCGCCGAAATGACGCTCGACAAGGCCGTAGGCTTCCTCCACCGAAATATCACCGGCCAGAGAGATGACCATCCCCTCCGGCTGTACGACTGACCGAAGGGTGAAAAGGAGGAGTTCGCGCCCCATGGAGGAAACGGATGATTCCGTTCCCATTACCGGAAAACGGAAGGGATGCTCCGAATACAGGGCCTTCATGAAAAGGTCCATGGCCGACGAAAACATGTCGTCCCGACGGGCCCTTATGGCGCTGATGATCCTCGACCGGGCCAGTTCAATCTCCTCCGTCGGGAACTCCGCTCGGGTCAGGACTTCCCTCATCAAACCCATTCCATCCTCGAGGTCGGCGCTGAGGAATTTTCCCGTTATCCCGAAGCTGTTTCTCCCCGAAAAACCTCCCAGGGAAGCCGACATGTCGTCGAGGGTCCTCGCGATTTCCAGGGCGCTTCGGTCTTGGGTCCCACGGGTGATGACCTGGGCGAGCATGTTGAAGAGTCCCTGGGTTTTCTCGGACTCATAACGCGTGCCGCCCAGGACCCCGATCCGGGCCGCGACGACGGGAAGCCTGGGGTCCTCCCTCACAAGGAGGCTGATCCCGTTGGGAAGGACGCTGCGGAATACGGAGGAGGCGTGCCCCCTTCTTTCCTCCGTCCGGGCAGGCTGAAGGGTCTTGTGAAGGGACTGGCTGATGGCCTGATCGTCGGGCTGGTCTTTTTCATCGGGGGACAAAAAACCCACCGTGGCTCTTTCGGGGTGGAAAATGCGCCGCGAAACCTCCATGATGTCCCGGGAGTCCACGGACTGGAGCCGCGAATAATAGCGATCGTTAAAGTCCAGATCCCCCAGATTCATTGCCAGGTACCCGATGTCCCTGGCCTGTCCTTCCACCGTCTCCCTGGAAAAGATCTTGTCGCTGATAATGCGCTGCCGGGAGCGGTCCAGTTCTTCAGGGGTGACGGGTTCGGACTGCAGGCGCGCGATCTGGTCGAGGACCCCCTGGAAGGCGTCCCGGCTATTCTCCCGGGACATCGTTGCCCCGATGACGAAGAGCCCCGGATCCTTGGGGGTGTAGGCAAAAGCCCAGGCGCTGTGCACCAGGCCGGAGTCCCTGAGATTCACGGGGAGCCGGGAGCTGCGTCCTCCGGACAGGAGCGCGGCGATGAGGTCGAGGACCGGCGTCTCCGGGTCCTTCAGGTCCCCGATCGGGAAAGCCAGGGCCATCCTTGCCGGTTGGGAATCCATCAGGAGGCGAAAGGTCCTGACATCCTCCTGGGGCGGCTCAACGCTCCGGGCCCTTTTTTTCCCCGTCGTCTCCGCGCCTGGAAACATTTCCCCGGCAGCATCGAAGACATCCTGAGCCCGGACGCTCCCGACAACGACCAGCTTCATGTTCCCGGGGAAATACCAGTCCCGGTGAAAACGGAGCATATCCTTCCGGGAGATCCCCGAAACCGACTCAGGGGTCCCGATAACCGTTCGGCCGTAGGGATGGACTTTGAAGGCGGTTCTGAACAGCTCCCGGGAAAAAACCCTTGAAGGATCGTCTTCCCCTCGGTGGATCTCCTCGATGACAACCAGTTTTTCTTTTTCTAGTTCGCCAGAGTCAAAAACGGGGTTTAAAACCGCATCGGCCAGGATGGCCAGGGCGGCGGGAAAATGCTCCGCCGCGATGGTCACGTGATAGACCGTGTTCTCCTGAGAGGTGTAGGCATTGATATCGCCTCCGGATGCCTCCACCGCCCGGGCGATCTCCCCTACCCCGTATTTTTCGGTTCCCTTGAAGATCATGTGTTCGAAAAGATGGGCAACACCCTCTTTCCCTCGCGGTTCGTCGCGGCTCCCGGCCCCGACCCAGATCTGGACCTCAACAACCTGAAAAGCGGGTTCCTCCCGGACGAGCACTTCCATTCCGTTGGGAAGCGTTCGGGAAAGGGTCTGGCCCCGATCCACGAAAGCCGCGGCCGCTGCTGCTTGCAGGAAAAGGGAGGCGGCCATCACAACCGCGGGCAGGAAAAACCCCGGGAAACGTCCCGAAAAACCCGGGAAAAAATGTATGCGGGACATGCGAGGGGAAATCATGATTTTCAAAGGGATTCCTCCTGATTGATCAAAACTGTTTGTTTTCTTTTTATGCCTTGTACCAGGGCATGGCACTGAAGGGACCTTTAAGGTCAGTCACCCGGCCGGCGTGAAGATCCCCCAAACCGTTTTGAGAAGGACCGACAAAAACGGTCAACGCCCCGAAACGCCGCCCTGCCTCGATATTCAGGGGAACATCATCGAAAAAAAGGGTCCTGTCGAGGGGCAGGGAAAGAAAACCCGCCGCTTTCTCGTACGCTTCCCTGTGGGGCTTCCCAAGATATCCCGTATCCTCCAGGTCGCAAATCCCGCGGAAAAACCCCCCGATCCCAATGGTTTTTAAAACCCTCTCCGCATGTTTGCGGGATGCGTTTGTAAAGATAACCATGGGTAGGTCGATCGATTGGAGAAAGGCGCTTAACTCCGGATCGGGACCAAGCATCTCCTCCACGGGGATGTCGTGGACGAAATCGAGGAACCCCTCCGGGTCCACCTTGTGGCAGTCCATGAGGCCTCCGAGGGTTGTCCCGTAGCGGGAGATGTATGCCCGCCGAAGGGCCATGACTTCCTCTCCCCCGAGCCCTGTCAGCCGGGCCACGTATTGGCTGATCCTCTCCCTGATGAGATCGAAGACCCCCATTTCTTTCGGATAAAGGGTGTTGTCCAGGTCGAAAAGGATTCCCCTGGTCTTTCTCAGACGGACCTCGAGATCACGGGCCCTTGATGTTTTCTGATCGGCGCTCACGAAACAAAACCTCCGGAAAATGGGGCAGGCGAAAAGGAAACGCGGGCAATTTTTTTGAGGCAAACCGGTCGGGACGCAGAAGACGTGTTTCGAACCCCGGCACCCCCCCTTGGCTTGCCGGATTGTCGGCCAATTCCCGGAAAGAAAGGGCAATCCCCAAATCCCTAAAATTGTCGCCCTGCTCCTTCGGCCTGTTGTCTCGCAGAGGTGGCATGATATATTCTCTTTTTCATAAGGGCAACCATCCCGGGACGGAAAAGGAGCCGGAAATGGAAATGAAGTGGATGACCATGGAGGATGTCAGGACTTTGGCCGGGAAGGACATCCCTGTCATTGTTCCCTTCGGGACCGTTGAAGAACACGGTCCTCACCTTCCCCTTTCCACGGACACCATCCAGGCCTATGAAATCGCCCTTCGTTCCTCCGCGATCACCCCTGCCATAGTGGCCCCGCCCGTCCATTACGGACAATGCAGCAGCACGCGCAATCATCCCGGCACCATCACCCTGACCGGCGACACCCTCCGGGCTCTCACAGGAGACCTCATAAAATCCTTTTCCAGACAGGGTTTTAAAAAAATCATCCTCTTTTCCGGCCACGCCGGGTCCATCCACATGGCTGCCCTGCGGGAGACCGCCCAGAAAAATGTGGACGAAGATCCCTCCCTCAAAGTGGCCGTGGTCTGCGATCTCGATCTCCTGCGCGAATCCGCCGCCGATCTCCTGGAAACGCCGGGGGACGGGCACGCGGGTGAGATAGAAACATCCCGGATCCTTTTTCTTTATCCTGATCGGGTGGGGGATCCCCCTGAGGAGGAATACCCTCAGCCGGTTCACAAAAGGGTGGTTCCGGACCCGGAACGGTACTGGCCCGGGGGCATTTGCGGGAACCCGCGCGCCGCGAACCCGGAGAAGGGCCGCCTTCTCGTCGAAAGGACGGCCATGGCCCTGGCGGAAATCTCAAAATCCCTGGGGGACGGGTAAGTAAGAGACAGCTCAGAGTTCAGAGTTCAGAGTTTAGAGTTTAGAGTTCAGAGTTCAGGGTTTAGGGTTCACGAACCCAGGCTGACCTCCATTACGATTTTCTCCCTTCTCCCTTCTCCCTTCTCCCTTCTCCCTTCCTGCTTCCCTATTCACCGTTTCCCTTCTCCCCTTCCCTCCAGCATTGCCCGCAGGATCATCGAGCCCGCCACCACCACATTAAGGGAATCCACCCCCTTGGCCATAGGTATGGCCACCTTGATCCCAAGGCGCTCCATCTCTTCCGAGGCTCCCCTGCCCTCGTTCCCGAGGATCAGGATGGACCGGCAGGAAAACCGGATGGTTTCCACGGGGGCACCCCCCGACTCCGCCAGATATATTGAATACCCTGAATTCTGAAGGGTTCCGAGGTGTTCTCTTGAAGCCGGATGAAAAAGAGGGAGGTGAAAAACCCCCCCGGCGGAGGCCCTTATTCCCTTGGGGGCGAAAGGATCGGCCGTCCCCGGTCCGAGCATGGCCCCTCGAATGCCCAGAGCCCACCCCGTTCTGATGATCCCGCCCACATTCCCCGGTTCCTGCAGGCCATCCAGAAAAAGGAGAATGGATTCCGTTTCTTCACCGGGCAGATCCTGAAAATTCGCCGCCGGGGGGATGTCGGCGACCCCGATGAGCCCTGTTCCCGAGCGTATGTCGGATAACTCCCGAAAGACCCGGCGATCGACCAGATAAAGGGGGACCCCCGGAAAACCCGGGTCGGTCAAGGCATTTTCCTTGCCGCCCTTTTCTTCCACGGAGGCGATCAGATATCGGAGGACGCCCCGTGAGGCGGCTTCCCGAAGGGCGCGTTCCCCTTCCACAAGGCAGATCCCTTTGTTCCTCCGCATTTTTGTGGAGGAAAGGGATCTTAGCTCCCGCAATCTTGATCTGCTCAGGGACAAGGAGTTGTCGAAGGAGTCCAGGTTCCTCTCCTTAATTTATCTAATTATTATTTTCTAATATTCCAATTTACCATTGACAGGACCAGGATGGGAGGTTACTATCACCATCGTTAACTCGAAACAACCACTTTATTTCGGCAATAAATTTAGCTGGGAGGAATGATCATGTCCGAGAGCAAGAATGTGTCTGCCATTACCGATGCCGATTTCGAAAAGGATGTGCTGAAAGCCGAGGGTCCGGTTCTCGTGGATTTCTGGGCGGCCTGGTGCGCTCCCTGCCGCCTCGTAGCCCCCGTCATCGACGAGATCGCCGACAGCTACGGATCCAAGGTCAAGGTCTTCAAGATGGATGTTGACGGCAACTCCGGAACAGCTCATAAATACGGGATAAGAAGCATCCCGACAATAATGCTGTTTAAAAACGGCGTGGTCGTGGACCAGGTCATCGGCGCCAACGCCTCCATGATCAAGTCGATGGTAGAAAAGAACACCTGATCCCTTTCCGGAAGGGCAAAAAGAACCCATGAGCGGATATAGCATCTATGAACTTAAATGTCCCTCCTGCCACCTGCAGTATTCGCAGATGATCTCCGACGAGGAATCCAATACCCCGATTCTTTGTCCTTCGTGCGGGGACAATATGGAAAAGATCAGAAAATTATCGGGCGCGGAGATCCTTACATCGTGCACTTTTCTTCCCGGCGGCGGGTGATGACACCGATGCCGGCAGTTGGCCTGGCAAAGAAAAAAGGGCGGCCCAAGGGCCGCCCTTTTTCATTGGGAAAATGACCGTCTATTCGCCCGGATGGATGGCCTCAACGGGGCAGACTTCAGCGCAATCGCCGCAATCCGTGCAAACCGCGGGATCGATGACATAGGGATCCCCCTCGCTGATAGCGCTCACAGGACAAGCATCCATACAGCTTCCGCAACCGGTGCATTCTTCAGTAATCACATAAGCCAAAGCAGTCACCTCCTTCAATATGTTTTTGGCAGCTAACTGGATTTTGGATAACCTCCCTACCCGTAAAAGTCAACCAAAAATTGGGGAAAAACAGGACGCGTTTCAAAGTTCAGGCTTCAAAGGTTCTTGGCCAATCCGGGCAGGAGATGGCAGGCTAAAATCCTTTAACAGATAGAAAAAGCCGGTTTCGTAAACCAGAAACCGGCTTTTTCTATATATTGAATCTGGTCTTTTCCGGAAAACTCAATACCTGCTGGCTTTTCCCTAAATAAAGACCTTTCTTAACTGCACTTTGAAAATCCGCAGGAGTGGCAGGTAGCGCACCCCTCGGCGAAATCAAGGGTGGACCCGCATTCGGGACAAAGACGACCCATCGAGGCAATGAAATCCTCGATTTCGGGGGATGCTTTCTTCCCCGATGGGAATTCCACTATTTTTTTGGGAAGCCCCACCCTTTCCCTCCTCACCTCATCATACTGCCTGAGGGCCTTGGCGATGGCATCGGAACAGGAAAGGATCATCTCGCCGTTCTGCCACAGGGGAGAAGGGCATCTTATCCCGGAGAGCTGACGAAGGATCGCTTCCACTTCGATCCCCGACCTCAAAGCGAGGGAGATCATGCGGCTGACCGCCTCGGACTGGGAGGCGGCGCACCCTCCCGCCTTACCCATCTGGGTAAAAACCTCGCACAGGCCCTTTTCGTCCTCGTTGATGGTGACATAGAGGTTTCCGCAGCCCGTTTTCATCTTGATCGTCATGCCCTGGGTGCAGGCAGGCCTTGGCCTTGGCTTCGGGCTCACAACCTCCCCGGAGCTCTCTTCCTTTGGCGCCTTCGAGGATCCGAAGGAAAGGACCTGCTCGTCCCGGCTTCCGTCCCTGTAGACCGTGACCCCTTTGCATCCCATCTCGTAGGCCAGATGATAAACGTCTTCGATGTCCTTCACGGTGGCATCCCGCGGGAAGTTAACCGTCTTGGAAACCGCGTTGTCCGTGTGTTGCTGGAAGGCCGCCTGCATCCGGACGTGCCATTCGGGGCTGACGTCATGGGAGGTGACGAAGATTTTCTTCACCCAGTCGGGAATCCCCGAAATGTGCTGAATGGATCCCTTCTCGGCTATCTGCCCCATCAATTCCTCGCTGAAAAAACCCTCCCTCTTCGCAACCTCGCTGAAGTAGGGGTGAACCTCAACCAGTTTCTGGTTGTCGAGGACGTTTCTCTGGAAGGCCACAGCGAAGAGAGGCTCGATTCCGCTGGTGGTGTTGGCGATGATGCTGATGGTCCCGGTGGGCGCGATGGTCGTGACGGTGGCGTTCCTGACGGGGGGACGGCCCGGGATATCGAGGGCGCATCCCTTGAAGGAGGGGAACGGCCCCCTCTCCCCGGCGAGGTCCCGTGAGGCATCCCTGCCCTTCTCCTGGAGGAAGGTCATGATTTTTTCCCCGAGGGCGACGGCCTCCTCCGAGTTATAGGGGATTCCCAACCGAAACAGCATATCGGCCCATCCCATGATGCCCAGGCCTATCTTCCGGTTGGTTTTGGTGACCTCCTCGATCTGTTTCAGGGGATAGCGGTTCATTTCGATGACGTTGTCGAGAAAACGGACCGAATGCCTGATGACGAATTCCAGCTTGTCGTAATCGATGGAAATGCGCGTCCCCTCGTGGGTGAGCATTTTGGCAAGGTTGATGGAACCCAGGTTGCAGGATTCATAGGCCAGCAGGGGCTGTTCGCCGCAGGGATTGGTGCTCTCGATCTCCCCCAGGGCCGGGGTGGGGTTGTCCTTGTTGATGCGGTCTATGAAGATGATGCCGGGCTCCCCGTTCTGATGGGCCTTCTGGACAATGAGCTGGAATACGTCCCGCGCGTTGAGTCTGCCGACTTCCTGTCCGGACCGGGGGTTGAGCAGGGGATAATCCTTCCCTTCCTCGACAGCCCTCATGAATTCCTCGGTCAGGGCCACGGAAATATTGAAGTTGGTGAGTTGGTCGTTCTGCTCCTTGCATCGGATGAAATCAAGGATGTCCGGGTGGTCGACCCTGAGGATCCCCATATTGGCTCCCCGGCGGGTCCCTCCCTGTTTGATGACCTCGGTGGCCTGATTGAAGACCTTCATGAAGGAGATGGGCCCTGAGGAAACCCCTGATGTGGACTGGACCACATCCTTTCCCGGCCGCAGACGGCTGAAGGAAAATCCCGTCCCGCCGCCGCTTTTATGGATCATGGCCGTGTGCTTGACGGCATCGAAGATGCTCTCCATGGAGTCGCCGACGGGCAGGACAAAACAAGCCGAAAGCTGCTGGAGTTCCCTTCCGGCGTTCATCAAAGTGGGAGAATTGGGAAGGAAGGAGAGCGAAGCCATAAGGTTAAAGTAAAGATCCCGCGTTCTCTGGACCTTTTCCTCGGATCCCCCGAATTTTCTCTCCCCTTCCGCGATATTTGCAGCCACCCTGAGGAAAAGCTCCTCCGGGGATTCGACCGGTTGGCCATCGGGGCCTTTTTTAAGGTATCTTTTGACGAGGACCACACGGGCGTTGTCGGACAACGCTTCAGGGCAAAGCGAGGCCCCGAAATCGAGGGTTTCCTGCCTATTTTCGACAACACGAGAGACATCCCTGGTTTCGATAACGGACATGGCACCCTCCTGAAAAGCCTTTGTTTTTAAAGAGGAATAAACGAAGAAGAATCCTACATATTGTATTTGAAACAAAAGCTAGCACAATATATGGTTGGTGTACAGAATTTTTTCGGGGATTTTCAAGAAATTTCCTGTATACCGTACACAGGAACCGTTAGGGTTTCAGGGGGCGCGTTCTCCCCGATATTGTCAAAAGACTTCCGGGTGTGCTATCAATAGATTTCATTGAGCGAATCAATTATTTGGACCAAAATCCCGGGGAATTTCTGACAGGAGGAAGACCCGGCGGGCCGGGGATTGCTTCCGGGACCGGGTCGTTGCCACAATGGACAAACGAGAGGAAATCTACCGCCTGACCTCCCTGGTCCAGGCCTCCGGCTGAGCGGCCAAACTGGGTCCGGGAGACCTTTCGAAATTGCTCGATCCCTTCAAATCCAGGGCCAACCTGGATGAGCGGATCCTCGTCCGGATGGATACGTCCGAGGATGCCGGGGTTTTCAGGCTCGACGCAGAAACCGCCCTGGTCCAGACCCTCGATGTGATCACCCCTATTGTGGATGATCCTGGGGAATTCGGTTATATCGCGTCGTTAAATTCCCTTTCGGACATCTTTGCCATGGGGGGCAAACCCCTGACCGCCATGATGCTCCTGGCCTTCGATCCGTGCCTCCTCTCTCCGGAAGGGGCCTCCCTGATCCTGGAAGGGGCCTTCAAGGCCCTGAAAGAAACATCCTGCGCCCTGGTTGGCGGCCACACCCTTGAGGACAAGGAGATCAAATTCGGCCTGTCCGTCACGGGAACCATCCACCCGGAGCGGATCATCGCCAATTCCACGGGGCGCGTGGGCGATTTCCTTTATCTGACAAAACCCCTTGGAACCGGGATCGCCTCGACGGCCATGAAAGCCGGTATGCTCCCCGAGAAAACCCACCCCGGGTTTTTAAGCGGCATGAAGACCTCCAACGGTCCGGGGTGCGCAGCCATGGTCGAAAGCGGGGTCTCCGCCGCCACGGATGTGACTGGTTTCGGGCTTCTCGGGCATCTCTGGGAAATGTGCCAGGGCGCCGGCCTGGGGGCAGCGCTGGATTTTAACGCCATTCCCCTCCTGACGGGGATCGCCGAGTTGGTGGAGATGGGCCTCGTGCCCGGTGGGGCCTACAGGAACCGGGGTTATCTGGCAGCCCATGTGACGGGAACCGGGGTTGCCGAAAACAGCCTCCTCCCCCTGTTCGATCCCCAGACCTCCGGAGGCCTCCTCATGTCCATTGCCCCCGAAAAGGCCAAAAGCCTTGAACAGGCCCTGGAGAACCACGGAGTGTCCCACTGGAAGATAGGGGCATTCACCGAGGGGGCCATGATCGAGGTAAAGGGGGGATAGTACGGTCCCACGTCGAACGTCCCACGTCCCACGGGGAAAAGATTGACGCGGATAAAGGACGGCAATTGGCAATCAGCTATCGGTAGGAACTAAAATACCTTTTCTCCCTGAACCCTGATCTCTGAACCTTTCGCCTGGCTCGCTAGGGCCGGGGCCGCAAGCCTCTTCCTTCCCTCTACCCTCTTCCGTCTTCACGGTTCGGTTTGCCGTCCCTTCCTCCTTCATCCTTCATGCTTCTCGCCTCTCCCCCTTCAACTCTGTTGACCCTTCCCGCGCCCTTATGTAAAACTACGTCTTCATTTTTCATGTCCCAACATCGCCGGCGGCGGCTGGAAAGGCACCCAATGAAAAGAGACCCTCTCCCGGTTTCAAGAGCCCTTGTCAGCGTCTGGGACAAGACCGGTCTTGTCCCCTTCTGCCGGCGCCTGGCTGACCTTGGGGTGGAAATCGTATCCTCCGGCGGCACTGAGAAGACATTGAAGGAGGCCGGGATCCCTGTCATCGCCGTGAGCCATGTCACCGGTTCCCCGGAAATCCTTGACGGTCGGGTCAAGACCCTTCATCCAGGAATCCACGGAGGCATCCTTGCCAGGAAGGACTCTTCCGAGCACCTGAAACAGCTTGAGGAGCAGGGGATCCTGCCCTTTGATATTGTGGTCGTAAACCTTTACCCTTTTCGCCAGACCATTGAAAAACCCGATTCCGCCCTTGACCAGGCCCTCGAGATGATTGACATCGGGGGTCCTGCCATGGTCCGGGCCGCCGCCAAGAATTTCCCTTCGGTCGCCGTGATCGTGGATCCGCGGCGCTACCAGAGCGTGCTGGACGAGATCTCCGAAGAGGTTGGAATCAGCTTTGCGACACGGCTGATCCTCGCCAGGGAGGCCTTTGCCCACACCTGCCTTTACGATTCCGATATAGCGGCCTACCTTGATGGCCTGGACGGGGAAGGCGAAAAAGCCCCGAACCTTTTCCCCGACACCCTCATCCTTGCCGGGACAAAATTCCGGGATCTGCGCTACGGGGAGAATCCCCACCAGGAGGCGGCCTTCTATACCCGCAGGGAATTCTCCGGACCCGGCCTTTCCCGGGCCCGCCAGCTTTGGGGAAAGGATCTGTCCTATAACAATATTTTAGACACGGACGCGGCCATCCAGTTGGTCAGGGAATTTGAAAAGACCGCCTGCGTCATCATCAAGCACACCAACCCCTGCGGGGCCTCTCTCGGGAAATCCCCGGCAGAGGCGTATCTCAAGGCCATCCAGGCCGACCCCCTCTCGGCCTTCGGAGGCATTGTGGCCCTAAACAGGGAGGTGAACGAGGAGGCGGCCCGGGAGATCGTGAAGATCTTTACCGAAGTCCTGATCGCCCCCGCCTTTTCCGAAAGCGCCCTGGAGGTCCTCCGGGAAAAGAAGAACCTGAGAATCCTGCAAGTACCGGAACTGGCAAATGCTGACTCCAGCCGGGAGGACTTCTCGGTCCGAACCGCGGCAGGAGGCTACCTGGTTCAGGTTCCGGATCTGGCGACCATGGACGAAAAAACCCTTGAGATCGTCACCCGCCGAAACCCCACAGAGGAGGAAATGGCAGCCCTGCGCTTTGCCTGGGTCATCGCAAAGCACGCGAAATCCAACGCCATCGTGTATGCCCGGGAAGGCCAGCTCGTGGCAACCGGGGCGGGCCAGATGAGCCGGGTGGATTCCGTCCGCTTCGGGGCCATGAAAGCCTGCCTACCCACGGAAGGGACCGTGATGGCCTCGGACGCCTTTTTCCCCTTCCGGGACGGGATAGAAGAGGCGGCCAGGGCGGGCGTGACCGCGGTTATCCAGCCGGGAGGCAGCGTCAGGGATGAGGAGGTCATCAAGGCCGCCGACGAATACGGCATGGCCATGGTGTTCACGGGGATAAGGCACTTCAGACACTGAAAGGCAGGCCAAAAAGCAAGGAAAACAGGTTTAACGTTGATAGGGTCGCAAAAAGTCCGATTCGGGACTTTTTGCTTCCCGGAAAGGGAAAAACGTCGTTTTCCCTTTCCTCACGGATCAAGGACTACAACCCGAGTCCTTGATCCGGGCGCCCCGCGCGGGGCGCGTTGATGACTTTTTGCGAGGTCATCAACGTTAAACGTTGGACATCGAGATCCGGAGGTTTCAATGAAAGTACTGGTCATAGGCGGCGGAGGCCGGGAACATGCCCTGGTATGGAAAGTCCTGCAGTCGCCGCTGGTCGAAAAAGTCTTCTGCGCGCCCGGAAACGCCGGGATCGCCAAAGAGGCCCAGGTTGTTCCCATCGACGCGTCCGACATTAAGGCCCTTGCAAGGTTTGCCGAGAAGGAAAAAATTGACCTGACCTGCGTGGGTCCCGAGCTGCCCCTGACGCTGGGCGTTGTGGATGTCTTCCAGGAAGCGGGCCTGAGGGTCTTCGGGGCCAGCCGGGCTGCCGCCGAGATCGAGGGGAGCAAGGTCTTCACGAAAGACCTTCTCAGGAAATACCGGATCCCGACGGGAGACTACGATGTTTTTGACAACCCGGACGCAGCCAGGGCCCGGATACGGCAGACGGGCGCTCCCATTGTCGTCAAGGCCGATGGTTTGGCGGCCGGCAAAGGCGCCATTGTCTGTCAGGCCATCGAGGAGGCGGAAGAAGCGGTGGGGCTCATCATGGAAAAACGGGCCTTCGGCGCGGCGGGCGACCGCGTCATCATCGAGGAATTCCTGACCGGTGAGGAGGCCTCTTTCCTGGCCTTCACCGACGGGAAAACAGTCCTGCCCCTGGCCACCTCCCAGGACCACAAGCCCGCATTGGACGGGGACAGGGGACCCAACACGGGCGGGATGGGGGCCTATTCCCCCGCTCCCGTGGTCACCCCGGAGATCTTCAGCCAGGCCATGGACGAGATCATGATCCCCACCGTCAGGGCCATGGCCGCGGAGGGCCGCCCCTACAAGGGGGTTCTGTATGCGGGCCTCATGATCCGCGACGGCAAGGCGAAGGTCCTGGAATTCAACGCCCGCTTCGGCGATCCGGAGGCTCAGCCCCTCCTGATGCGCCTGGACGGGGACCTGGCCCTGATCATGGACGCCGTCGTCGACGAACGTCTGGACGAAGTGGAACTGAGGTGGCACGACGACGCCTCGGTCTGCGTCGTGATGGCTTCCGGAGGCTACCCCGGCCCCTACGAAAAGGGAAAAGCCATCTCAGGCCTGAAGGAAGCGGAGGGCCTTGAGGACGTGAAGGTGTTCCATGCCGGCACGGCCGAAAAGGATGGCCGGATCGTCACGGCTGGTGGCCGCGTCCTGGGCGTCACGGCCCTCGGGCGGGACATCCCCGACGCCATCGAAAAGGCCTACAGGGCCTGTTCCCTCATCTCGTGGGACGGCGTCCAGTACAGGAAGGACATCGGGGCAAAAGCGATAAAATTCCTTAAACCGTTAAACGTCTAACGTCCGACGTCCAACGTCCAAAAATCATCTCAAAGCATTCGGGCGCTGGACCATCTGGAGGCCGAAACACATGGAGAGATTCGACGTATTGATTCTCATGGGGAGCACTTCCGATGAGGAGATCATGGAAGCGGCGGCAAGCACTCTCGCGAGCTTCGGCGTCCCTTTCAGGATAACGGTGGCTTCCGCCCATAGATCCCCTGAGAGGGTCCGGCGGCTTGTGGAGGAGGCCGAAAGGGAAGGCTGCAGGATCTTCATCGCGGGGGCGGGATGGGCCGCCCACCTGGCGGGGGTTGTTGCCTCCATGACGGTCAAGCCCGTAATAGGGGTGCCCATATGCTCTTCTCCCCTCAATGGACTCGATGCCCTCCTCTCCACGGTCCAGATGCCGGGAGGGGTACCCGTAGCCACCATGGCTATCGGAAAGGGGGGGGCCAAAAATGCCGCCCTCATGGCCGTCGCCATACTGGCTCTCGATGACGATTCCCTGAAGGAAAAACTCATCATCCACCGCAGGGAAGTGGCCGAACTTTACGAGGGATAAGGATTCGTCCTTGGAAGACAGCCTCTTTCAGAAGGCGATCGGCATCCTCCGAGGGGGAGGCCTCGTAATCGCCCCCACGGAGACCTTCTACGGTATCCTTGGCAACCCGTGGTCCGGGAAGGCGGTAAAGAGGCTTGTCCAGCTCAAGGGAAGGGATTTCGGCAAACCCATCCCTCTCATCGCCGGAAGCATCGAGACAGTTCGGGACATGTCCCCTTACATTCCCCCCATATTCACATCCCTCGCCAAAAAGTTCTGGCCGGGCCCCCTGACCCTGGTCCTGAAAGCTCCGCCAGGCCTTCCCCCGGGAGTCACCGCCGGAACCGACAGCATAGGCATTCGGATCCCCGCGCAGTCCCCCGCCCAGGATCTGACCAGGTTCTACCGGGGGCCTCTAACGGCAACCAGCGCAAATTTTCAGGGAATATCACCTCCCAGGAGCGTCAGTGAACTTGATTCGGACCTTGCCGCCGGGGTTGACCTCGTGATCGACGGGGGCTGGACCCCCGGAGGCCTTCCGTCAACCGTCCTGAACCTGGTCTCTGACCCCCCGATGGTCATCCGTTGGGGCGCCCTGGGGAAAGAGGTGGAGGGTTTTTTGGAAGAGATGGGGAGGAGAGGGAATAGGGAATAGGGAAGAGGGAAGAAAGACAATCCGGAGTTCAGGGTTCAGAGTTCAGGGTTCAGAGAAAAAACGACCAACCTCAAACGTCGAACGCCAATCCATGACAGGTTCGCTAAAAAGCAAAACCGGGACTTTTTACGAAGTCATCAGCCTTAAACCGGTAAAAAAGGGGCCCCTTCCGGGGCCCCTTTTACTCTGAACTCTACACTCTGAACCCTGAACTTCTTTTTTTTCAGAACTTGTACCCCACGCTGAACCCGATGAGGGTGATGTCCCCCTCATAATCACCGTCAACATCCTGGACAGCAGTGGGAACAACTGCGGGGAGAGATCCGAGATCCACATCCGAGATGGCGATGACATCGCTGTCCACAGTGGTCTTATCCAATTTGACGAACATATAGGCAATATCGGCGGTCCATTGGTTCTTGCTATAACCTACGCCCAAGACATAGCCTGTTCGATCGCCATCGGGCAAACGCGGTTCGTATGTTTCCTCCGGAACAGGCGTCGGTTCCATCAAAAATCCCCCTCTGAGCGCCCAGTTCTCACTGATGCTGTACTCGGCCCCGATGCGGTAGGCAATGGTGTCATCATAATCCTTTTCACTGGTAAGGGGATTCCGGACTGTCCCTTCACCGTCCTTGATTTCAAGCTTGTCGTAGGAGGACCATTGCGTCCAATCAATATCAGCATTAACTCGCCAAGAGTCGGAAAATTTATAACTGACGCCCAGAGCCGCCGTCGCCGGAAGGTTGAGTTTGGTCGAGGCGTCAAAGGATGCGAACTCCGTTCCTGTGGAAAGGAGTGTAAGGCTGACATCTCCATCTACATCAATTTCAACTCCAGACCTGTAGTTAAACCCAATTGACAGATTTTCATTTGGCTTGAAAAGGGACCCCACGTTAAATCCCAAGCTTTCCCCGTCCCCGGAGAGTTTTTGACCTCCCACCTGACCAGAGACAGCTCCTTCGGTACTAACGAAAACCAGCGTTGACGACAGATCGTTCTGAAATTCGGCTTCAAGAACCTGATAATAATCTATACCGAATGCCAAGGACCACTTATCGTTGGCACGATATGCCATCACGGGGTTGACATTGATCATCTCCAGATTTGTCTTGGTAGCCACATAATTGAAAGTGGAAACGTCCCATTCCGTGCCGAGGCCGAAGGGGGAGGTCAGCCCCAGGCCGAACCACCAGTTACCGTCCCCGAGGCCCTCGAAATGGTTGGTGTAGTAGAAGAAGGGGGGCAGATAATTCCCTTTCTCGGCGGACGTACTGGTCGTCCCGTCGTCGTAGTCGTTTGTCGTTGTGATCGCGGTCGCGCCAAGCAGGATCCGGTTCCCCTCCAGTTGGGTGATGCCCGCCGGGTTGAACTGAACGGCGGAGGGATCATCCGCCTGCCCGACAAAAGCATTGCCGAGGCCCATGGCTTTGGCGCCGGACTCCGGGATACGGAATCCCCCGGCCAGAACAGGCTCCGCCGAGAATGCAACCAAGGTTGAAACCGCCAGCAACAGGATCGTCCATTTTTTCATTGAATCAGCTCCTTTCCCCACCATTGTCGTCCTTCCGGTTGACATACTTGCCTGCCCTCTGAAAAACCCGGTCCCTCCCGATCAGGTCAGTCCTCATAGAGGGAATCCAGGTCCCTCCAGTACCTCCGCGTGATCTCCTTGCGCACGAGCTTCAGGGTCGGCGTGACCTCGCCCGCTTCCTGGCTGAATTCCTTTTCCATGAGCTTGAACCTTTTGATCTGTTCGAAGGGGGCGAAATGCTCCAGCGCGTCATCGACCCGTTGCCGAACAAACTGGACGATCCCCTCGTTGACGCAAAGATCCCCGACTTTGGAATAGGTGATCTTGTGCTCCTTCGCGTAGTTCTCCAGGCGTTCCCAGTCGGGAACGATCAGGGCCGAGATATATTTCCGGCCGTCTCCGAAAGCGAAAGCCTGGTTGATGAACTTGTCGGCCGTCAAGGCGTTTTCAATGGCCGCAGGGGCCACGTTCTTGCCTCCTGCTGTGACGATAAGGGATTTCTTCCGGTCGGTGATAACCAAAAAGCCGTCGTCATCGATATGGCCGATGTCCCCCGTGTGAAGCCACCCTTCCCCGTTGAGGACCTCAGCGGTCTCCTCCGGGCGATGGAAATAGCCTTTCATCACGTTCGGCCCGCGGACCAGGATTTCCCCGTCCTCCGCGATCCTCACCTCCACTCCCGGAAGGGGCGTTCCTACGCTCCCGAACCGGAGCTTCTCCGGCAGGTTGGCGGAAATGACGGGGCTCGTCTCCGTAAGCCCGTACCCCTCCAGGATTAGGAGGCCGGCGGCATGGAAAAATTCGCCAATGGTCTTGTTCAAGGGGGCGCCCCCGGAAATCATGAGGCGGATATTATCCCCGAAGGTCTCGCGAAGTGTTGAAAACACCAGTCTGTCGGCGATCCCGTGGATGCAGGCGAGGGGCCGGCTCAATTTCCTGTGGTTCTGGAGACGCCGGCTGACCTTCTGGCCGACATTCAGGCAGGCCACGAAGACGAGGCGTTTGACGATGGAACCCTGCCTGACCTTGTCCAGGATCTTGCCGTAGGCCTTCTCGTAGATCCTGGGGACGCTGATGAGGATGGTGGGCCTGGCCTCCCCGAGGTTGGCGACAACCTTGTCGACGCTTTCCGCGTAATGGATCACCCCACCCACGTACAGGAAAAGGTAATAGGCGATCCGCTCGAAAACGTGGGACAGGGGCAGGAAGGAGAGACAGCTGTCCTCTTCGCCGATGTGAAGGATCTCCAGAACCGCCCGGATATTGGAGAGAAAATTGTCGTGGGTGAGCATGACCCCTTTGGGCTCACCGGTCGTTCCCGAGGTGTAGATGATGGTGGCAAGGTCGCTTCCCGTCCCGCTGGCAATGGAACGCCCCATGCTCTCCCAGATCTCCGGGGGCGCCTTCGTGCCCAGATCCATCAGCTCCCCCAAAGAAAGGACCCCTTCGGGAACCTCACCTGAGGAGGGCGGGTCGAAAATAATGATCCTGGACAGTTCGGGGAGCTCCTGGCGAATGGAAAGGATCCGTTCGAGGTATATCTCGTTGGAAACGAAAACGGCCTTTGCCTGGCAGTCCTCCAGGATGTAGCGGATCTGAACGGGGGTCAGGGTCCAATAGAGAGGGACGACGATCCCCTCCATGGCGAAGGTCCCAAGGTCGGCGAAAGCCCAATCAGGCCGGTTTTCCGAAAGGATTGCGATGCTGTCCCCACGGCCCAGCCCGAGCTGCAAAAGCCCCCTTGCCACGGCGCTGAAGCTCTCACAGAGACGCCTCCACGACACCTCCCGCCACTCGCCGTCCACCTTGTGTTTCATCACGGCCCGATCCCCGTATTTTCGGGCGCGGGCGTCAACAACCTTGACGAGGGTATTTTCGGGGGGTGGTCCCACCAGGTCGGATGGTATCATTTTTTCATTCCTCCCCGTGAAGGTCGGTCAGATAAATCCGGTACTCTTCCGGCGTCATGAGGGATTCCACCTCCGTGGAATCGTCCATCAGGACCCTGAAGAGCCATCCTTCCCCGTAAGGGTCCTCGTTGACCAGTTCGGGGCTGTTTTCAAGATCCGCGTTGATCTGGGCCACCGTCCCGGAGACCGGGGAGATGATCTCGGAAACGATCCCCTCGGACTCGATGATCCCGCAGGGGGAGGACATGACGACTTCATCATCCACATCCGGGAGATCCAGAAGGATCACACCCCCTATTTCACCCTCAAGCCAGGCGCTCAGGCCCACAACGGCGGCATTCCCTTCAGGCCTTAGCCAGAAGTGATCCATTGAATAACGCCGGTTCCTGGGTATTTCCACCATTGCAGCACCTTTCTCCCCGGATGAAAGAATTTCATGGAGACTAACTATTCCATATCGTCCCGATAGATTTCAACCCTGTTTCTTCCGCTGTTTTTCGCGGCGTACAAGGCCTTGTCCGCCCTGTCCACCAGATCCTGGCCGGAAAGATCCATCCCCGGCAAAAAAGAAGCGAGCCCGATGCTGACCGTGAGGCAATCCCCGTCCTCGAGGCCCTCGAACTTGTTCTCCTCGAAGGCTTTCCTGCACCGCTCGGCCAGCTGCACGGCCCCCTCGCCGTCGGCGTAGGGCATCAGGACCACAAATTCCTCCCCACCGTACCGGGCCGCGAAATCATGGCAGCGCATCGTAACGGACAGGATGCGGGCGGCCTCGCCAAGAACGCGATCCCCCTGGGGATGGCCCATGGTGTCGTTGACCCTCTTGAAGTGATCGAGATCCGCTATCAGAAGGCTCAGGGGGTAGCCGTACCTTTTGGCCCTGGCGTGTTCCTCTCCAAGCTTTTCACGGAAACGCCGAAGATTGGCTATCCGGGTCAGGGGATCGGTGGAAGCCATCTCCTTCATCAGCTCTTTCTGTTCCCTCAACTGATCCTGGAGGCGCTTCATCTGAAGCATGTTCTTCATGCGGGCCTTTAAAACGGCCTCACTGAAAGGCTTGACGATAAAATCATTGGCTCCCATCTCGAAGGCCTTGATCATCTCCGGTTCCTCGGACTGGGAGGTCACCATAACGACGGGAATCCCTTCGAAGCGGGACTGGGAACGAACCATTTTCAGAAACTGATACCCGTTCATGCCTGGCATGGTGAGGTCACAGGCGATGACGTCCACCTTGCCGGAGGCATCGGAGAGCACCCTGAGACCGCTGATCCCGTCTTCGGCCTGAAGAAAACCCCGGAAATCCCTGCCGGTCTTCAGGATGGAGATCAGCTTTTCCCGAATCAGGCTGGAATCGTCGATAATCAGAACTGTACCCAAAGCACCCGAACCCCCTCAGCCTTTCGGGACCTTTTCCCAATCGGAAAGGAATTTTTCAATCCCGATATCGGTGAGGGGATGCTTTGCGAGCTGTTGAATGACCTTGAAGGGTATGGTGGCAATATCCGCCCCGTAAAGTGCGGATTCGAGGACATGCCCGGGATGCCGGACGCTGGCCACAATGATCTCGCTGGCAAAACCGTAGGCGCATTTGATTTTTATGATATCCGAGACGACGTCCATCCCGACGGTGCCTATATCGTCCATCCGCCCCACAAAGGGGCTGATATAAGAGGCCCCTGCTTTGGCCGCGAGAAGGGCCTGAACAGCTGAAAAAACAAGGGTCACATTGGTGCGGATCCCCTCTCCCGCGCAGGCGCGGACGGCCTTGAGCCCCTCCGTCGTCATGGGGATTTTCACCACCACGTTGCTTCCGATGGTTTTCAGGTCCCGTGCTTCGTTGAGCATGCCTTCCGCGTCCAGGCTCACGGTCTCAAGGGAAACAGGCCCCGGGACGATCCTGCAGATCTCCTCGACCAGGGGACGGAACTCCTTGCCCTCCCGCGCGACCAGCGAAGGATTGGTCGTGACGCCGTCAATGAGCCCCATCTCCATCCCCTGCCGGATTTCCTCAAGGTTGGCCGTATCAATAAAAAATTTCATATCAATGTCTCCCCAGGAAAAAAGCTCAAAAGAGATAACCGACCCCAAGGATCAGGGCACTCTCTCCGAAAAAATGAGCCTCGGCATTAAAGAAGAAGTTAAAATCCATGAAATAATCGACCCCGAAAAAGAGGTGTCCTTTCCCGTTTTCCTCGGTGCTGTCTAGCTTCAGGAAGGAAGCCGCGAATCCCCCGTAGGTCTGGGTTCCCCCGCTTTTCGTGGAACCGAAAAGCGCCAGCTGGCCTTCGAAGAGATCACGGGAATCGGAACCCTCACTGCTTTCGACCCAATTGACCTGCGTGTCAAGGCTGACGCGGAACTCCCGACCGGTCTGCTGGGTGAAAATATCCAGGAGAACCCCTCCTCCGTAACCGAAATCAAGGCTTCCCTCAAAGCTCCCGGCTTCCAGGTCCGCAAAGCCGAGTTTAAAATAAGGCGTTAACCCGCTGGCGCCTTCAAAAGCCCCCTTCAGAAAGAATGATTTGCTCGAAACGTCCCTTTCGTCCACTTCCATGTCCGTGTAGCCGATCAAACCCGTCAAGGAAAACCCGCCAGCGTCCAGGGTCCGCGACGGCGCCCCCACCGGAAGCGCCTGGACCGGGGCGACGCAGGAAAAAAGGATAAACAGGAACGCGTTAACCGCGAGGATTAGCCTGAAACGCATGGAAACCTCCATTTTTCTATACGGGACCTTATCCCTCATCCCGGGGCCTGCCTGAATATTTTTTTTTGCATTCCTCGGAGCAAAAATACAGCTGCCTGCCCCGCCGGGTTATCACAACGGCCCGGCTCTTGGGAATATAGACCCCGCACTGCGGGTCCTGCACCATTTCCTCCCCCTCCAGCTTTTTGCCTGTCCTTTGAGGAGGTCTGCGAAAGATCCCCTTTAACGCCCAGTAAAAGACAAGGCCCAGAATGAACATGTAGAGAATGCGGATCATATTACGATGGACCCCCGGGGCATCCAAAGAAAAAAATCCCCTTTCACACGTTCCGCCCGGGTCATCTGGTTTTTCTGCCGTAAATATGGGACATGGTCTCGCTGCGCGTCCTTTCATCCCGCCGGAAGACCCCCCTCACCGCGCTGGTGACAGTCACGGAGGAGGGTTTTCTGACACCTCTCATGGAAAGGCAGAGATGTTCGGCTTCAATGACGACCATGACCCCTTTGGGTTTCAGACCCTCCATTATAGCGTCCGCCACCTGGGTCGTCAGCCGTTCCTGGACCTGGGGTCGGGCGGCATAGGTCTCCAGGACGCGGATGAGCTTTGACAGCCCAACTATCCGGCCGTCTTCGGGGATATACGCAATGTTGGCCTTCCCGGCAAAGGGCAGGAGGTGGTGCTCACAGAGGGAATACAGGGGGATTTCCCGAACCAGCACCATTTCGTCGTGGGTTTCCCCCGCGACGGGGACCAGGTGTTTCATGGGGTCGGCATCGATCCCGGAAAAAATCTCCCGATAAAGATCCGCCACCCGGCGCGGGGTGGCCGCCAGACCGGGCCGGTCGGGATCCTCTCCAACCCCTTCGAGGATCAGGCGAACCCCTTTCTCAATCTTCTTCCTGTCCACTTCCATCCTCCGAGAGATATCGAGCGATCACGAGATCCCGCATGTCCCGGGGAGAGATCCCCTTTTTTTCAGCCAGACGGCGAATATCGTCGTATTCCGGTTTGAAAACCCATCGGCCTGACGGGGACTTCCACCTTTTGATGGAAACGAAGCCGTAAGGAGTGTCTATCCGTATCGTCTCCCTGGCTATGACGTCCCGCGTGACATCCCAGAAACGAAGCCCCGGGCTTCCCGTTGATTCCAGGAGTGTCTGCCTTAGATTTTCGCACTCTTGCACAGACGACAGGACGCGGATCAAAACCCCGAACCGGCTTTTTTTGGTGAAAACCGGGAGAAGGTGGACCTCTTTGGCTCCGGCGTCCTGGAGGGTGGCAATAACAGGAGCGAGATATTCCGGACTGACGTCGTCGATGCCGCATTCGATCATGACCGCCCTCTCCTCTCCGCGCGATCCTTCGATCTCCCCTTTGAAAATCCGCAGGAGGTTCGGAAATCCCTCGTTTTCCCTCGTCCCCGCTCCGGTCCCCATGGAGGCGACGGTCATGGCAGGCATCGATCCGAATTCCTGTACCAGAGCGCCCAGGATGGCGGCCCCCGTGGGCGTCGTCAATTCCTGCAAGGGCCCTTCCGAAAAAACCGGCATCCCAGCGACGAGACGCGCCGTCGCGGGGGCGGGGACAGGCATTTTCCCATGGGCGGTCTCGACAAATCCCCGCCCGAGGTTGACGGGACCGCAGTAAATGGCGCGGGGTTGAAGCCAGGCGGCGGCGGCCATTACCCCGACAATATCCGCAAGGGTATCCTGACCCCCCAGTTCATGCAGGTGGATATGCCCTTGGGATACCCCGTGGGCCTGAGCCTCGGCCCTCCCGATGGCGCCCAGGGCTCTCATGGCGGGATCTTTGACCTCCGAAGCGAGGCCGGCGCCTTCGACGAGGGCGAGCATCTCATCGAGGTTCCGGCAAGGGGGGCCGCCCACCGGCTCCACCCGGCAAAGGACACCCGAAAGACCCGCCCTTCTCACCGGAACGGGGTCTAACCGCACCTCCCCGGGGATAACTTTCTCCACGGAGGAAAGGATTGCCTCAAGGGGAACGCCAAGGGAAAGGAAAGCCCCGAGGAGCATGTCCCCGGAGACGCCGGAGAAAGGATCGATGTACAGAACGGTCTGAGTCATATTAAAAGTTCAGGGTCCGGAGTCACGATTCCAGATTCCAGATTCCAGATTCCAACGTAAAAGGTAAAGGGTAAAGGGTAAAGGGTTTAGAGTGAGAATCCGGTGTTTCCCGTTTTTTCCCTTTCGCATAAACTACTTGCCTCCCTCTTTCCCCGGGGGACCCTCTTGTCCCCTCCCAAGCATCAGGTGGGCCGCCACAGCGGCGCCGTAGCCGTTGTCGATATTGACCACCGTCAACCCGCAGGCACAGGAGGAGAGCATGGTCATCAGGGGGGTCAAACCCCCTATGGATGCCCCATAGCCGATGCTCGTGGGCACCCCGATAACCGGAACGGGTACAAGGCCCGCCACAACCCCCGGGAGAGCGCCTTCCATTCCCGCGACAGCGATAATGACGCCAGCCCGGTCCATCTCCTCGCGATGGTCGAACAGGCGATGGATGCCGGCAATCCCGACATCATAGGCGCGGCGAACCT